>Ga0209936_1000180_pt1 | contig 41526 bp, 33 predicted proteins | sample SalPonR1_A_D1_MG_FD_185694 | JGI IMG/M metagenome (GOLD analysis project Ga0209936, IMG submission 185694) | Salt pond soil microbial communities from South San Francisco under conditions of wetland restoration - Salt Pond MetaG R1_A_D1_MG... ...
CGCCATAAAAAGTGAATAGTCCCGCATCTACAATTCCTCCAAAGTTAAAGTCCCTGTTTTGTTTCATAATAATTTGCCTGTTTCTAGGATAAATAGCAACATTTTGTGAATCGGAAAGGAATATTCTGGGAACTCCGTTTATAATTAAGTCTTTCGTTGATAAATCGATGATTGCATTATGTGTTAATCCACTTGTTGTTGAGTTAAATTTCATTACATCATAATCAATTCTCCCAAAACGAGCATCAACATAGTCGTATAATTTCTGATTTACAATGGCAACATCATCATCCGTATCGTAAAACAAAAAGCCATCAACACTTAAGAACATTAGCATTTGTTTTATTTGATACACATCATAACTTAAATATTTCGCTAATTCTTCTGCGCTAAAAGACTGGTTATTAATTTTACCGGTATATCGTTTTATGGCTAATAACGGATGAAAATCATCTCTCAGCATAATCCGTTCAAATTCAATTAGATTATAAAAATTTGAAGAGGTAAAAGTAGCGTTTCCAATACCTCCTCCGCGTTTTTTTGTAAGCAATATTTTATCCTCATTAATATTCCAGCTTAACCGTTCGATGTTGATGGAAAGCTCATGGTAGGAATCATAGTAAGGGCTCTTAGATACCATTCTGTCAGATGGGGTTAATGATATTTCTTTATCGTTCGCCAGAAAAGTAAACATTATTCCGGGATGATAAATTGAATCATTATCAAAATTAATAGAAACCTGAGCATCATTAGACACTACCCTGTTTTTTCGAAACATAAATGTCTCGGCATAAGCTTTTAATATTGTTTTATCTTCTTTTCTAATCTTTAAAAATGCTTTATTATCCCTGTTTCCGGAGCCTAATAAACTTGCTCCTTTCATTGAAAACCCTCCATCATAATCAATATCAGGAAAGATATTATCTATTTTAAACCGATTTTTGTAAGAGTTAAACTCGGGATAAACAGCTCTTTCCGGATTAATAATATGTATTACCTGATCAGAAAGTTGACCTAATATGGGTTTGTCAAAATACAGTTTGTTCACAAAAAGAGCAGAATCCGCTTTATATCCTGATTTTGTAAGATTAATCCTATAATTATCCAGTTCGGCATAAATTTCATCTTTAGCATAGCCGGCTCTTTCCCAGGTTACTACCCCTCCTTCACCCTTCCACTGGTTAGTTACCGGTAGAAAAGTTCCTTGTGTATTTTCGATAGAAATACTATCTGATTTTATTTTACAATAAAGTCCGGTTTCTTTAAAAACAAATTGCACATTCTGGTCTATTTCAATGGAGTAATCTTTATTTGTAACATACCAGCTTGTAGCAAATGAATCATAAATACAATTTTTAAGAATAAGTGATTTGGTATGGTCAAAGTAAGCAGATACCATACGAAGGGGATTCCTTTCATTTTGAAAAATAAAAATTATGCCTTTTTCCCACTCGTCATATTGTTTTATATCCTCTTCGGAATTATGAAAGATTTGTACTAAATCGAAATATTTAGTGAAATGAGGGTTTCGACGCGCTTTATTTTTAAGCATTAAATTACATACCCCTATAAACCGATCTTTTACTTCGTCAGAAAAAAATCCTGTATTCCAGCGCTCAACAAATATTTCCAGACTATCTTCCTTCTGTTCGGAAATATTACGTTTGACAAATTCTTCGAATTGGTTAATAAATTGTGCTGTATCTGTACTAAACTCTTTCAGGTCCTGAGCTAACAGAACATTCTTTCCGGCAAAACAAGAAAAAAAGATTAGAATGATAGTGATCGATAATTTTTTCATTATGCGCTGGTTTAATTAATGTTTATAAAACAATGCAGCTACCCAGTTATGTTTTTCCTTATGTGAGTGATATATTAGCTGATGATTTTCAGCTTCATCTTTAATCATTTGCAAATCGCTATCGTACAATCCGCTTAACAATAACATACCGTTAGAATTTAGTCCACGTGCATACACTGATATATCACTCATTAATATATTACGGTTAATATTGGCAATAATAATATCAAAATTTTGATTTTTCAGTAAGGAAGCATCTCCCTGAAAGACCTGAATATCTGTACAATTATTTTTCTCAATATTCTCCAGGGTATTTTTATAAGCCCATTCGTCAATATCAATGGCTGTTACTGTTTTTGCTCCTTTTAATTTTGCCAGAATAGCGAGTACTCCTGTTCCGCATCCCATATCCAGCACTGTATTATCCTTAAAATCAAGCTTGAGCATTGTTTTTAACATCAAATAAGTAGTTTCATGATGTCCGGTTCCAAATGACATCTTCGGCTCAATAATAATTTCATATTTTAATGTTGGTGTCCCTGTATGAAAAGGAGCCCGAATTACACACTCGTTATCAACAACAATAGGTTTAAAACTCTTTTCCCATACCTGGTTCCAGTTCTCTGTTTTAATAACCTGCCAGGAATAATGAATGGTGCAATCAGTCAATGTATTAACCTGCAGACTTCTAACAGTATCAATATCAAAAAACTTTTCTAATATATATGCTTTTAACTTCTCCTCTTCTTGATCATAACTTTCGTAACCGATCTCGTTTAACTGAGCAATAAGTATTTCAAAAGCTGTCTCAGGGTTTTTTGTATCAACCCTGCAGGTAAGTTCAATATAATCCATTATTTTTATTTAAAAAGATTTGGCAATATCTATAAAATCAGTGGCATTTAACGAAGCTCCTCCAATCAACCCTCCGTCAACATCGGGGTTAGCAAATAATTCTTTAGCATTAGAAGGTTTACAACTGCCGCCATACAATATAGATATATCATTGGCTATTTGGGAACCATATGAATTTTTAATTTTTTCGCGGATAAACTGATGCATTTCCTGGGCTTGTTCGGGAGTTGCTGTTTTTCCTGTACCTATTGCCCATACCGGCTCGTAAGCAATGATAATATTTTTAAGAGATGCTGGGTTTATTCCGTCAAACATTTCTTTTATTTGGTTATTCACAATCTTGAAATGTTCTTCCTGTTCTCTTTCTTTAAGCACTTCACCACAACAAACAATGGGTTTAAGTCTGTTTTCCAACGTTATCTTCATTTTTTCATTGATGATTTCATTGGTTTCCTTAAAATATTTACGTCGCTCGGAGTGGCCTAAAATAACATATTCAGCACCTGCAGACTTAATCATAGAAGCTGATATTTCACCGGTATAAGCACCTTCCTGGTGATTTGAACAGTTCTGAGAGGCCAGTTTTACCGCTGACTCTTGTAATACCTTAGAAGCTTCAGCGGTAAGAATAAAGGGAGGTGCAATAATCAATTCAACTTCTTTTACAGATTCAGCCTGACTTAAAATTTGTTGAATTAGCTCTACTCCTTCTGAGAATGTTTTATTCATTTTCCAGTTTCCTGCAACAATATTTTTTCTCATAATACAAATAATTTTTATAATGATAGTACATCAAAAATAAGAAATTAAAAAGTTATATATTATTTAATAAAAGAAAAAGTTTATAATTATTAGCGAATACGTACCCGGGGATCTAAAATACCATAAATGATATCTACCAACGTATTGATAATAATAAAAATCAGCGATATCGTAAGAATACATCCCAAAACAACGGGAAAGTCATATTGATTCAATGCATCCACTATAATAAACCCGAGCCCTTTCCATCCAAAGATATATTCAACAAAAACAACCCCGGTCATTAATGAAGCAAACCATCCTGAAATAGCAGTAATTACGGGGTTTAGAGAGTTTTTTAAAGCATGTTTCCGGATTATCCGTGAAAACGTTAACCCTTTTGCTTTTGCGGTTCGGATATAATCCTGCGATAAGATATCAAGTAATGAATTCCGTGACAACTGAATTACAATAGCCAAAGGTCTTATGCCTAAAGTAAACGCAGGTAAGATGAGATTTTTTAATTGCAGGTGCATCCCTTCACCCATATCATCCATTTCATAAATATTTCCGGTTAAATTCAACCCTGTAAAATCGGCTAAAAGGAAAGCAAAAATCCATCCAATTAAAATAGCGGCAAAAAATGAGGGGAGTGACATGCCGAAAGCAGAGAAAAACAGGGATAATCGATCGAAAATACTATCCTTTTTCAGGGCTGCCAAAATACCGATAAAAATACCAAGAAACGTGGCAAAAGCAATGGAAGCAATGGCCAGAATAAAAGTATTGGGTAACGTTTCGCCAATGATTTCAGAAACCGGCTTTTTACTTTGGTATGAACGACGCAAATATGGTTTTTTAAGTATAAGCAAATATTTCCCTTTAAGGGTTAAAAGCGGTTGGTAAGCGGTATATTTTTGCGGATCGAAATATACGTAACTATTTTCATTTTTATAATTATATACCGAAACAGGGGATAGATCATTCAGATATTTTGCATACTGCATTCCTATGGAGCGATCCAGCCCCAGCTCTTTGCGAATTGATTCTACCGTTGAAATATCAGACCGCTGCCCTAACATCATCTGAGCCGGGTCGCCGGGTAAAATATTAAACAGAAAAAATATAACAGTAATAACACCCCACAATATCAGCAAGGCGTAAAAAAACCGTTTAATTAAAAAGTTTAACACAAACTATTTTTTATCATTCGTTACCAGCTAAAACTTCATTTTCTGAACCTTTACGTTCATTTTTATATTTATCATTATTTAGATACATTGTTTCCATTGATTCAATCGTTGGAATATTCCGATGATGCCATTTATCCAAAATTGTTCCTTTTTTAATTAAAACAATTCCGGGATTTGCACGCACAATGGTTTTTAACGTAATCTCATCGGTAGCATAAAACATATAAGGAGCACCGGTTTTGTCTTTAAAATTTTGAATAACTGATTCGACCGATGCTGTAAGACAAATAAAATTACATTTTCCTGATTCTTTACAATATTCAGCCAGTTTATTGATTTTATCGATATTCTTAGTGCTGGTTTTATTCAAATCGTAGGCTACCATTAAAAATGTAAATTTAGTGTCGTTTAAAACAATATCAGTTATATCGTTTCCATTGGGTGTTTGAATGGAAAAGTCGTGTATTGGAGGGATGTAGCCCTCGCTTATTAATTCATTTTTTGTTTCAACCCATTGCCAGGTTGAATCCGGTAAGTTTTCCAGGGTAAATTCTTTTACCTTCCCATTTTTTTCATAAAGCAATATGGTTTCATACTCAGCTTTAGGTGCATCTTCGGGTATAATCATTTTTTCCGGAATATGAGTACCAATATGATAGGGTCTGAAATCGAGTATAGGCAGATTAAAATAACAATATAATGAAAGCGTTATGCTAAAGATAAAAGGAATTGCAATAGCGATCCATTGATTGATGCTTTTCCATTGTACCTCATATTTATTGCGATGAACAAATATGACAATCGTGAAAATCATTAATACTACATTTTTCCAGAAAGTCTCCCAATTGGTCATAATAATAGCATCGCCAAAACATCCGCAATCGGATACCGGATTAAAAATAGCCAGGAACAATGTAAGGATTGTGAAAAAACTCATAAAAATAAGCGTTACCCATGCTGTTATCTTCCGTTTTGTAGCATAAAGTAATGAAAAGCCAATAACAAATTCCACTGTACTTAACAAAATAGCCAATGGCAAAGCAATTACTGATAAAAACTCTAAATCAAAAGCCGTAAAATAATCATTAAACTTATACATCGATCCCAGGGGATCTACTGCTTTAACAAATCCTGAAAAAATAAAAACCAGACCTAAAATAATGCGACTTAGCTGATTAAGTTTCCTCATGTTTATTTCTTTTTTTATAGATTATTTAATAATGTTTTCCTGCTTAAGTAAATCAATTAATTTATTAAAGACAACCTGCTGCTGAGACATTACTCCGTTTTCGTCAGCACATCTAATAATATTTAACCTTGTGTCATTTTTTGCTTCGTTCAAATATATATTTCTTACTTCATTTTGAAATTCTATATTTTTCTCATGAATATCCTCTTTCCCATTTAAATAGTTACGATCGTTACCACTTCTCCGTTTGGTTAAATTATGCTTAGTAAACTCAAACGGCACATCCAGAAAAATATTTAAATCCGGTTGTGGCAAATTATAATAATTAAATTCTAAATCTTTTATCCAATGACTTAATTCTTTTTTTTCTTCACCGGTATTTAATTTAGCACACTGAAAAGCAATATTTGAATAAACATACCGATCGACAATTACGAGTTTATCCTGCGAAAGCCATTGGTTAATTAAACCCTTGGCATCGTTTCTGTCACCGGCATAAATCAATGCAATTAAATAAGGATTTACTGTTTCAATATCACCTAATTCGCCCCGAAGAAACCGTGAAATCAAATCGCCATAAATTCTCGAATCAGTCCTTGGAAAATGAAGGTATTCATAGGACAAATCTTTCTGTTCAAGGTACCTCCTAAGGTTTTTTATTTGTGTTGATTTTCCTGATCCGTCTAATCCTTCAATTACAATAAATTTCATATTTTTTATATTCTGAATTACTGAGTTCCTGCTGTTTTTATCTGTTTAAAATGATTACATTTGTTCAGTATAAAAATCCAACAACCGTTAAAAAATGCAGGCTAAAGATACATTTTTTTCAAGAAAATCAACGATCAATTGCCGCGGAGAATTTTTTGATTTATCAAGACCCCGCATTATGGGAATATTAAATATTACTCCTGATTCATTTTACGATGGAGGAAAATATACGAATCACACACACATAGTAGATCATGTTCAGCAAATGATAAAAGAGGGATGTGATATTTTAGATATCGGAGCCTATTCATCGAGGCCGGGAGCAAAAGAAATTTCTGAAAAAGAAGAAATTAATCGTTTATCCCCGGTATTAGAACTGTTAAGAAAACATTTTCCAAATATAATTATTTCAACAGATACCTTTAGAGCCAGGGTTGCAGATCATGTCATCCAAAATTTCCAGGTAGAAATCATTAATGATATTTCATCGGGTGATTTGGATTTGCACATGTTTGAGGTTATCGCCAACCATCAGGTACCTTATATTATGATGCATATGCAGGGTACACCACAAAATATGCAGAAGAATCCACAATACCAGAATGTAGTAAAAGAAGTTATTGGTTATTTTGCAAAGAAAGTGAATCAGTTAAGACTTTTGGGTGTTCATGATTTAATTATAGATCCCGGTTTTGGTTTTGGAAAAACCGTTGAGCATAATTATCGGTTATTAAGACATTTAGACGACTTTAAAATATTTGAACTTCCTATACTGGCCGGGCTTTCGCGCAAATCAATGATTTGTAAATATCTAAACATCTCTCCCAACGAAGCGCTTAATGGAACCAGTGTATTAAATACCTTAGCGTTACTTGGCGGAGCAAATATTTTACGTGTACACGATGTAAAAGAAGCAAAAGAAACCGTTCTCCTTACGCAGCAATTCTTATCATCACGAGCAGATAACTGGTACGATTGATTTTTCATCTCTAAAGTAAACTGGTTTAGTTTATGCCTGTTGTCATAAGAAGTTTTAAATCTTCAATCAATAAATTCGGGTTAATTTTATTACATTTGTTATTATTTTAGAACAGGTATCCGGTTAATATATGATTACAACATTCATTACCATAAGGTTTTTAGATATTCTAGATATACTCTTAGTCGCTTTTTTATTGTACCAGATTTATAAGCTGATTCGAGGTACTACCGCTATGAATATATTTATCGGGATTTTCTCCCTTTACCTTTTATGGCTTTTAGTTAAAGCCTTAAATATGCAGTTGTTAGGAAGTATACTGGGTCAGGTTATCGGGGTTGGTGTTATTGCCTTAATTATTGTTTTTCAACAAGAAATAAGGAGGTTCTTATTAATTATCAGTACACGCTATATTACCAACCGAAAATTTTCGCTTGAAAATCTATTTTCCTTTGGCGAAAGCAAATCTTCTACGATTGATATTAATTCCATTGTCAATGCATGCTCTAATATGTCTGCATTTAAAACCGGAGCTTTAATAGTAATTGCCAAAAAATCAGATTTAATGAGTTTTATTAAAACCGGCGATATAATCAATGCAGATACTTCGAGTCGGTTATTAGAGAGTATATTCTTTAAAAACAGTCCGTTACATGATGGAGCCGTAATCATTAAAAATGATAAAATAATTGCTGCACGTTGTGTTTTGCCCATTACAGACAGAATAGACCTGCCTCCTCATTTTGGAATGCGCCACCGGGCAGCTATTGGCATTGCTGAAAAAACAGATGCTGTAGTAATTATTGTTTCCGAAGAAACCGGAGCAATTTCTTTTGCCAAACATGATGATATAGAATCAAATATTGGTCCGAACAAACTCAGGCAACTGATTGAAAATGAATTTGATGTATAACACCTTCTTTGAAAAATAAACCTTCGAAATATGAACCTTAAAGATATTTTTCAATATTCAATTGTTAATACCGATAAAATAAATATTACCGTATATAACCTGTTGGCCACCATTCTAATTTTAATCGTTACCCGAATTATTATTGGTGTCATTCATAAAATTTTCAAACGGAAAATTTATCCTAACAAGAATATTGAATTTGGCAAAAGCAATACGATTTATCAGCTGATAAAATATATATTGTGGGTTATTGCTATTGTTTTAAGTCTTGAAACCATTGGTATTAAAATTACTTTTCTTTTAGCAGGTTCAGCAGCCTTATTAGTTGGTTTAGGATTTGGGTTACAACAAATTTTCCGTGATATAGTATCGGGGCTTTTTATTCTTTTCGAGGGGAATTTAAAGGTAAATGATGTGGTAGAGCTTGAAGGAGAGATTGGAAGAGTAAAGGAAATTGGTTTTCGAACAACAAAGATTGAAAGCAGAGATAATATAATTTTAATCATCCCCAACTCAAAATTTATCGATGGCAAGGTAATTAACTGGAGTCATATACAAAAACGTACCCGGTTTCATGTACAGGTAGGTGTGGCTTATGGCTCAGATGTTAATCTTGTTAAAAAAGTACTTGCCGAATGTGCTCTTCATCATAATGATGTAACCAAAATACCCAAACCCTTTGTCCGTTTTTCTGATTTTGGAGATTCATCCCTTGATTTTCAATTATTTTTCTGGACAGACAGAGCTTTTGAAGTAGAAAATATTAAAAGCGACCTTCGTTTTGCTATCGATACAGCGTTCAGGAGTAATAAAATTCAAATCCCTTTTCCACAGCGCGATGTGCATATGATTCCAACTAAAAATAGTTAAATTAATTATGGTTCTGTTTTTTAATGAAAAATAAATATTCTCAAGCTATTCTTTAAAAATATCGAGCCTACACTACTTCTTTCGCCAATTGTATTCGGCCTTTTTTAACCGGTCCATTATGGCTAAACCGATTCCTGTTTCAGGTACAGGTTCAGCAATAATAAGCTCTATCCCGACATCATCTTCTAAGGTATGCATGGCGTCATACATATTTACGGCATACTCTTTTAAATCGTTCTTTTCAGACACTCTGATCACTCTTCGGTAACCCTCCTCATTTTGTCCGGTAAATGATAGTAAACCGGCTTTGTTTCTATTAATTTTAAAAGGTATGTTCTTATCCGCAATAATCATTTTTTTTGAAGGACTGTAATGCGATTTTATCATCCCCGGCGCAACGATAGTATCTTTATTTAAAGTATCATCAAAAGGGACAATGGTCTCAATCTCTTCTTGCGTAATAATTCCAGTGCGTAAGATTTGAAATCCTTTTTTCGAAAGTCTGATGATGGTAGATTCAACACCTACTTTCGTTTTTCCCCCATCTATCACATAATCGATATCAGGCAGTTGTTTTTTTACATGACTTGCTGTTGTAGGACTAATTCTTCCAAACTTATTTGCACTGGGGGCTGCAATCGGGCATTCGGATGTTTTAATCAGCTGAAGGGCTATTTTATTGTCCGGCATTCGAATACCAACCGTATCCAATCCGGAGGTAACAATATCAGGTACTATATTGCTTTTAGGAAGGACTATGGTTAATGCTCCGGGCCAGAATTTTTCAGCCAGTTTATAAACCCTTTCATCTTCGCCGGCAGTTAACTTTTTTAAGTCGTCCAAATCAGCAATATGAATAATTAATGGATCAAACGAGGGACGTTCTTTCGCTTCAAATATTTTGGCAACAGCCCAGGGGTTAAGTGCATTGGCACCTAAACCGTAAACAGTTTCGGTGGGAAAAGCTACTAACTTCCCTTCCTGAATCAATTTTGCCCCAATTTTTATACTATCCTGCAGCAACATTTTTAACTTTTTTTGTTATTCCCCGGATCCAATATTCGGAAGTAAACAAGGTTTTGGGCAAAAGGTTTCATCTTATCAAAATTTTAATGATTTAGTTCTTCATTAAAAGCGTTAAATAAAATATAATCCACCATAAAAAAACGGATGACCTTTTTAAACGTTTACTCTTCCCGGGTATTCTTTTTTCGGTTTTTTCGTTTTAGCTTGGAAAAGTCGGCTTTTTTCTCTTCTTTATTTAACAGTCGTTCAATATTTTTTTGATGAGTAAAAAGCATTAATACAGCCATAATTAAAGAGAATATGACTAACGATGTCGTTGTTTCTTTAAAAATCACAATAATTAAAACGGGAAAAGAAAGACCTGAAATCATTGAGCTCAAAGAAACATACCGGGTGATTACCAACGTTAATACAAAAATTCCGGCCATAATAAGTGTAGGATAAAAACTTATGGCACAAATCACTCCAAACAGGGTTGCAACGCCTTTTCCTCCTCTAAATCCGGCATAAACCGGAAAGATATGTCCCAACATGGCAGCAATTCCCAGTAAAAGCTGGATGTTTATATAATCTCCGCTATCGGGAATATAGTAGTCGGTTAAATAGATTAAATTAACGGCTAAAAAACCTTTTAGGATATCTACAATAAATACAACAATTCCGGCTTTTATTCCCAGCACTCTAAAAGTATTGGTTGCTCCTGCATTACCACTCCCGTAATCTCGAATATCCATATTAAAAAAAGATCGGCTAATCCATATCGATGTGGGTATTGAACCAAGTAAGTAAGCCAAAATTATAATAAGAATATTTACTGCAATATGCATGTTGTTTATTTTATATTAGCAACGCAAAATAACAAATATTTTTATAAGCATCAAAGTTTGTGGAACGGTCTCCTTTCATATAAAAACATTAATCCTCTTTATGATAAAAATTTAAAGAGGATTATGTTGCCTAAATATTTCTTTTCATTATTTTCCCGGACATTTGTTTTTCACACTCTCCCGGATATTCTTATCTCCATAGGCTTCATCAAATGCAGCACTAAACTTATTCGCTAATCGTGTAGCTGTTAGTTCATATTCATCTTTATTTAGCCATGTATTTTGGGGAGTTAAAATTTTCTTGGGTACTCCCGGGCATTCATTGGGAATATTTAAATGAAATAATTCATCATAGTGATAATCAACTTTTTCCAAATCCCCATTTAATGCTGCATTTACCATTGCACGGGTTAGCTTAAGGTCGATTCGTTTCCCTGTACCATAAGCACCTCCTGACCATCCTGTATTAACAAGATACACTTTAGTGTTGAACTGTTGCATCTTATCCCCAAGCATTGAGGAGTAAAATTCAGGATTAAGGGGCATAAAAGGTTGTCCGAAAAAACGGGAGAAGGTAGCCTGGGGCTCAGTAACACCCGTTTCGGTACCTGCCAGCTTACTGGTATATCCCATTAAAAACCAAAGCCTTGCCTGATCTGGGTCTAATTTTGAGATTGGGGGCAAAACTCCGTAAGCATCGGCAGTTAAAAATAATATGGTTTGGGGATGTCCTGACACTGAAGATTCTTTAATATTTTCTAAGGATTTAAGTACATAGGAAGCTCTGGAATTTTCTGTAATTCTTTTATCTGAAAAATCAAAAACACCATTGGGATAAACCATCGCATTTTCAACAATTGCTCCATGATTTACAGGATCGTCCCTATGCATCACGGCTTCGTAGATATCAGGTTCTTTCTCGGCATTGATATCAATCATTTTAGCATAACAACCATTTTCGAAATTAAAAATGCCTTTATCACTCCAGCCATGTTCGTCATCACCCAGTAACGACCGCTCAGGGTCAGCAGATAAAGTCGTCTTTCCCGTTCCGGACAAACCAAGAAGTAAAGCAGATTTTCCATTTTTATCCTCATTGGCAGAACAATGCAATGGGAGCACCCCTTCAAAAGGCAGGTAATAATTCATTACGGTAAACATTAGTTTTTTAACACTCCCTAAATAAGCTGATCCTACAATTACTCCCAGTCTACGGTCAAGATCCATGATTACAGCAATGTCAGAAGTATCGCCGCTGGGTAATGTACGCAATAAACCTTTGTATCTATTGGTATCCAGTTTATTGTAAGGAACCGTAAGGAGTTGAAATCCATTCCCGGCAAAAACACTGTTTTTAATCGTTGGAGGTACGGCACGAAACATGTTATCGGTAAATAATGCGGTTAACGCTTCACTGGTTATTGTTTTAACCGGCAATGCAAATTTAGCATCTGCACCAATTACCCGATCGGTACTATATATTCTTTTTTTACTTTCTAAAAATTCCATGGCATCAGAAAATACCATATCAAACACCTCTTCGCTGATAGGAATATTGTTGGGTGATTTCCAGTCGATATTTTTTTCACTCGCTGCTCTTTTAACAATGTAGGTATCTTTAGGACTTCTTCCGGTTGATTCAAGCGGAGTCCAGGTAGCCAATGCCCCATTTTTGGAAATAATAGCTTCTCTATTATCAATTACTTGTTTTATTAATGCTTTTCTGTCTAAATTTTCAAATACATTTTGATGTTCTTTAATAATATTATTTAAAGAACGATGGAAAGATGATTCTGATGTTTTTTTCATGATTAAAGTTAAATTGCTGTTGTAGTTGTTATTTTTTATAAGAACCCAAATTTAATAATTTATTCATATTTAAACATACCCCTTTTAAAGTATTTACGCTAATTTAAATATGAGCAACTCCAAAATGAACTTTATAAAAGGAATATTGTCATAAGTAACAATATATTATTACAAGTTTTAACATATATAATTATTTAACTATAATAAAGTGGCATTTCAATTATATATTAACTATTTTGCACGTTGATTTTATTTTCATTGATCCAATAAATAAATATCTGACAATCTCTTAAAAATTAAAATATGGCCTGGTATACGCATAAAAAACAATCAACGGGTAAGCAAGCAGAAAAAGAGCTTTTTATAAAATGCAAGAAATGTCATTCGCATATATATTATAAAGAGTGGTCGGACAATTTAAATGTTTGTCCCCATTGTAATTATCATGGAAATATAACATCACGCGAGCGTATTCATTTACTTTTTGATAATAATACTTTTCAGGAATTGTTTGCAGAAATTCGTCCGGTTGATTCTTTAGGCTTTAAAGATTTAAAAGGAAGTTATGCTGATAAAATTGAAGCCACAAAGACAAAAACAGGCATTAATGAGGCTGTTATTACGGGAGTTGGTAAAATGAACGGAATAGAAGTTGTGATGGCGATAATGGATTTCAGGTTTTTAGGAGGAAGCTTAGGCAGTGCGACAGGAGAAAAGATTCTGCAAGCTTCGAATTATGCTTATCAAAATCATATTCCCTACATCATTATCTCTGCATCGGGAGGTGCAAGGATGCAGGAAGGAACATTATCGCTTATGCAAATGGCCAAAACATGTGCCGGAATATCACGGCTAAATCAACAAAACATTCCGTTTATTTCGGTATTAACAAATCCCACTACAGGGGGTGTTACAGCAAGTTACGCCATGACAGGTGATATTAATATCGCCGAACCAGGAGCAATGATTGGCTTTGCCGGAAGAAGAGTCATTGAACAAACTATTGGACAAAATTTACCTGACGATTTTCAAACCGCCGAATATTTATTAAAACATGGTTTTATAGATTCAATTGTCAACAGAAAAGATTTAAAAGCGTTTTTAAGCAATTTGCTTAATTACTATAATCAATAATTACAAATTGATTAACAAAACTATTAATTAAGAAGAAATCACATGGTACCAAATAATCATTCAACAAAAAAGAAGCATCAACCCAAAGGAAAAATATTAACTCCCTGGGAGATTGTACAAATCAGCCGGCATCCCAAACGCCCTGTATTGCAGGATTATCTTTCGCATATATTTACAAATTTTATTGAACTCCATGGCGATCGCTATTTTGCTGATGATAAAGCGATAATCGGAGGTTTCGCTCAAATCGCCGGTCAAAAAGTAATGGTCATTGGGCACAACAAAGGAAAAACCACAACCGACAATATTGAGCGTAATTTTGGGATGGCAAACCCTGATGGTTATCGAAAAGCTTTACGGCTGATGAAACTGGCACAAAAATTTAATATTCCGGTACTCTCATTTATTGATACTCCGGGAGCATTTCCCGGACTTGAAGCCGAAGAGCGTGGTCAGGCAGAAGCTATTGCCAAAAATTTAACCGAAATGGCAGCCATTAAAGTGCCCATTATATGTGTTGTAGTTGGCGAAGGAGGTAGCGGTGGTGCACTGGGTATTGGTGTGGGTGATCGTATATTAATGCTCTCCAATGCTATTTATTCAGTTATCTCGCCTGAAGGGTGTGCTTCAATTCTTTGGCGTGATGCAAAATTTGCTCCCGATGCTGCCGAAGCACTAAATCTTACAGCTAATGCACTCCTTAAACATGGCGTGATTGATGAAATTATTCAAGAACCCGGAGAGGGAGCTCATACCGATCATAAAAAGACAGCTGAGTCCATCCAAAAAGAGATACTCAAAAACCTGCAATCATTACAAGAATTAACCACCGAAGAATTAGTACAAAAACGATTTGAAAAGTTCTCGGCGATGGGTAATTTTTCTGTTGATATATAAATTAAAAAGGAAACTGTTATGGCAAAAGAAATATTAAGAATTACAGATACTACTTTAAGAGACGGTCATCAATCATTGTGGGCAACACGTATGCGTACCGATGATATTTTAGGTATTATTGATACGATTGATGCCGTAGGCTATTACTCACTGGAAGTATGGGGTGGCGCCACTTTTGATGTTTGCCTGCGTTATTTGCGCGAAGATCCGTGGGAACGTTTACGACTTATCAAATCAAGGGCTAAAAATACCCCTTTGCAAATGCTGCTCCGCGGGCAAAATATTGTGGGTTATAAAAATTATCCTGATGACCTGGTGGAACGATTTGTTGAAAAAGCCCACCAAAATGGAATTGATATTTTTAGGATATTTGATGCATTAAATGACTCAAGAAATTTACAGGCTGCGATAAAAGCGGTAAAGAAAACCGGGGCTCATGCTCAGGGAAGCCTCTCTTATACTACAAGCCCTGTTCATACCATTGAGAAATATGTAAATGATGCCCGAAAGCAGATTGAACTGGGGATCGACTCATTATGTATTAAGGATATGGCCGGATTGTTATCACCCACCAAATCGAAAGAGCTTGTATCTGCACTAAAAGAAAATTTCGATATTCCGATACAGATTCATTGTCATTCTACCAGTGGAATGGCCGAATCAGCCTACCTTGAAGGAGTAAAAGCAGGAGCCGGTGCTGTTGACGGGTCTATTTCATCTATGGCAGGCTTTTCTTCTCAACCACCTGTTGAAACCATACATGCCATTTTTGAGGAAACTGAGTTTGATGTTCAGTTAGATATAGAAGCACTAAGAAAGGTAAACAAATATTTTGCAACATTAGCTCCCAAACGAATCAAAGGCAGAGGCCATGAACCTATTATTGATGCAGAAATTCTGGTGCATCAAATTCCGGGAGGAATGATTTCAAACTTCCGTTCGCAGTTAGAACAACAGGGTGCGATAGAAAAACTTCCCGAAGCACTCGAAGAGGTTACCCGGGTCAGGAAAGATTTAGGTTATCCGCCGCTGGTTACCCCAACAAGTCAGATTGTAGGAACACAAGCTGTAATGAATGTAATAACGGGAGAACGCTACAAAGTGGTTCCAAAAGAGGTTCAGAATTATGTTAAAGGGATGTATGGTAGACCTCCTGCTCCTATTGATTCTGATTTGGTAAAAAAGATCCTGGGAAAGGAAAAACCTATCGACCATCGACCAGCCGATGATTTGAAGGCAATATTACCAACAGCAACAAAAAATATTTCAAATCCCGAATGGATTAAAGATGAAGAAGACATCCTCTCCTATTGTATATTTCCTGAAGTTTCGGTAGAATATTTTAAATGGAGAGCTCTTCCTCCTGAACAAAGACCTAAAACTCCGGCTGATATGGAAATTGAAGAACTGGAGTATGTAAACAAAAAACCAAAAGAACAACAAACGAAATCAACCACACAAGTGGATGAGAGCCCTGTGTTGCATCCTGAAGATTTTGACAGGATGAATGATTTGTTGGAAAAAGTCTCCGATATGCAATTGAATGAATTGAGTATTCGAAAAGGGGATTTTCATTTTACGTTGCGATCAGGAAACGGAAGTGCCAAAGGTCATGTATTTACTGAGCCTGTTGCAAAACAAGAAAAGCCCGAACAACCATTGCAGAAAACAAAAAAACAAGAGACAAAAACAGCTGTGAAAGAAAAAAGTGCCGAATACAAAGATACCATCGACTCAGTAATGACCGGTACCTTTTACAGTGCCCCCGGAGCTGACAAACCTCCTTTTGTGAAAGAAGGCTCAAAAGTTAAGGAAGGAGAAACGATTTGTATACTGGAAGCCATGAAGCTTTTTAACGAGATTGAAGCTCCCTTTGATTGTAAAATTGTTAAAATACTTGTTGAAGATGGTACATTAATGAAAAAAGATCAACCCATCATGGCTGTGGAAAAATTATAACTATAGCATTAGATTTTTACCAAATAAAATAGCCGCTCCAATTTTGAAGCGGCTATTTTATTTAATGATATAATATTTATCTTAAAGCAGCCTGTGCCGCAGCTAATCGGGCAATAGGCACACGGTATGGAGAACAGGAAACATAGTTCATTCCAACCCGATGACAAAACTCTACAGAAGTTGGTTCACCTCCATGCTCGCCACAAATACCTACTTTCAGTTCCGGACGGGCAGCTCTTCCCCTTTCGGTTCCCAATTCAACCAGTTGACCAATACCTTCCTGATCTAATACCTGGAATGGGTCATGCTTAAGGATTCCTTTCTTCAAGTAGATAGGTAAGAATTTACCGGCATCGTCACGGGAATAACCAAATCCCATTTGTGTTAAGTCGTTTGTACCAAACGAGAAGAATTCAGCTCTTTCTGCAATTTTGTCTGCCGTTAAAGCAGCTCTTGGAATCTCTATCATCGTACCTACCAGGTAATCTACTTTAGTGCCTTTTTCTTCAAACACCTTTTCGGCTGTTGAGCGAATAATATCTTCCTGTAATTCGAACTCCTGTTGAGTACCAATCAACGGAACCATAATTTCAGGTTTGGCATCAATACCTTTTTGTTTCAGGTTAACAGCAGCTTCGATAATTGCACGAGCCTGCATTTCTGTAATTTCAGGATACGTATTGCCCAAACGACAACCACGGTGTCCCAACATAGGATTAAACTCGTGTAATGCATCTACTTTTCTTTTAACTTCTTCAGCGGAAACGCCTAATTCCTTAGCCATTTCTTCCTGGTTCTTTTCATCGTGAGGAACAAACTCATGTAGTGGCGGATCCAGTAATCGAATAGTTACCCCGTAACCAGCCATAGCTTCTAAGATACCTTCAAAATCTTCGCGCTGGTAAGGCAATAATTTTTCCAATGCTTTTCTTCTGTCTGCTTCATTTTCAGCCAGAATCATTTCACGCATGGCTTTAATTCTGGAACCTTCGAAGAACATGTGTTCGGTACGGCATAATCCGATACCATGAGCTCCGAAATTAAAGGCTGTTTTTGCATCATTAGGAGTATCGGCATTGGTTCGAACATCCATAGTCCTGAACTTGTCGGCCATATCCATAATTTCACCAAAGTCACCACTTAAGTCTGGTTTTTTAGTTTTAATTTTATCATCATACACTTCACCGGTAGAACCATTTAACGAAATCCAATCTCCTTCTTTAAATTCTTTTCCATCAATGGTCATTACTCTTGTTCTGTAATTGATAGAGATGGTTCCGGCACCAGAAACACAACATTTACCCATACCACGGGCAACAACTGCTGCGTGAGATGTCATACCTCCACGGGCGGTTAAGATACCCCGGGCAATATTCATTCCTTCAAGATCCTCGGGAGATGTTTCTATACGAACAAGGATCGATTGCTCGTATTTTTCCGCTTCATCGGCAAAGAAAACAATCTGTCCGGTAGCGGCACCCGGTGATGCAGGTAGTCCTTTAGCAATTGTTTCTGCACCCTTTAATCCTTCTTCTGAGAAAACAGGGTGTAACAATTCATCTAATTTATTAGGTTCCATTCTAAGAATGGCTGTTTTTTCATCAATAATGCCCTGTTTTACAAGATCCATTGCAATCTTCACCATGGCAGCAGCGGTACGTTTACCATTTCGGGTTTGTAATAACCAAAGTTTACCTTCCTGAATGGTAAACTCAAGGTCCTGCATATCTTTATAATGATCTTCCAGCTTTTGTTGTATATCGTCCAGTTCTTTATAAATATCAGGCATTACCTCTTCTAACGACGGGAATTTGGTTTTTCTGTCTTCTTCCGAAACACCGGCTAATTTTGCCCAACGTTTTGACCCTTCAATGGTAATTTCCTGGGGTGTTCGTACACCAGCAACTACATCTTCTCCCTGGGCATTAACTAAATACTCCCCGTTAAAAATATCTTCTCCTGTTCCGGCATTACGTGTAAAGGCCACTCCTGTAGCAGAAGATTCTCCCATATTACCAAACACCATAGCCTGAACATTAACAGCAGTTCCCCACTCTTCAGGTATCTGATTCAATGCACGGTAATAATTTGCTCTTGGGTTATTCCAGCTATCGAAAACAGCCATTACAGAACCCCAAAGCTGATCCCATGGATTAGACGGAAAATCGTGTCCGGTTTGTTTTTTAACGGCTTGTTTAAATTTCTTAACCAACTCTTTAAGATCTTCAACATCAAGCTGCGTATCCAGCTCAACCCCTTTCGCTTCTTTTACTTCTTCTAAGATCTGTTCAAAGGGATCAATGTCTTCTTTTGATTCCGGTTTTAAACCAAGCACAACATCACCATACATCTGAACAAAACGGCGATACGAGTCCCATGCAAAACGGGCATTCCCTGTTTTTTTTGTTAATCCTTCAACGGCATCATCATTCATTCCAAGATTCAATACCGTATCCATCATTCCCGGCATAGAAACACGGGCACCAGAACGTACAGAAAGCAATAACGGATCTTCATTACTTCCAAATTTAGTACCCATAATTTTTTCTACGTTCTTTATGGCAGCTTCAACTTCTGCTTTTAATAGTTCAACGACTTTATCTTTTCCTAATTTGTTGTATTCTGTACATACATCGGTAGTAATTGTAAATCCCGGAGGTACCGGAACGCCAATAAGGTTCATTTCGGCAAGGTTAGCACCTTTTCCTCCCAGAAGGTTTTTCATCTTCGAGTTTCCTTCTGCCTTTTTATCTCCAAAAGTATAGACTCTCTTTTCGTTTGACATTTTTATCTAATTTTTAATTTATAATTAATTGATAATGATATTTTTAACAAAAATTCTTTGCAGGATACAAATATATCTAAAAATTACCAAATCAACGACTTTTGCATAAGATTTTTAATGGAATTCATGGAATGATTAAACAACTATCCATTTGTGTTGAATCTTTAGAACCACTTAATAAATGGTTTGTTTTTAGATTTCTTTATAATGATTTTATTACTGCAAAGGTTTGCGATAATTAAGTTTGGACTAATTCTACTTTGACAAATTAAACCAAAAATTAATTTTTCGCTTTTTTGCCCCGCCCCTAAAGGGAGAAAGCCGAAAAATAAACCCGTTTTCCTTAGAAAATTCAGTTTATTTTGTCAACTATTTTAAATATGTCAAAATAAAACGAATAAGATATTTAATTCATGTGTGGTACGAATAAAAAAGCAGATAACACAACATGCTATCTGCCCATATTAAATAAAATCTATTAATTTTTCATTAAATACTGATAATCGAGATAGTATAGTATTTTTAATGAAATACTGTTAATTTGCGATGCTGCAAATGTATTTTCCAGGTTATCGACAAAGCTATTAACAATCTCATTACCATTGGTATAGATAGCATTTTTCCATACCAGAGATAATTCACTACCCGGAGCAAACCTCCATAAATATTGCATATCAATCGTAAACGTATTATAATTTAAATCGGCTGAATTCCCATAGGTATCGTATCCAATAGACGGAGTAAGTTTGCCATTAGGCAATAATTGATGAAAATCGGTATACTCTACTCTGCTCCAGTAATGGCGCATTTTCAAGCTTAATGAAGCTTTATTGTTAAAAATATAACTGGAATTAATGCTGTTAACCAGGGTTTTTCTGTCCCGATTACCCATAATGATAACATCATTATCATAACTATCCTGATAACTTTCAATATATCCGAAGGTATTGAAACTGTTATTTAAATGCAAATTATAGGTTAGCAGCCACTTATCGTTAACTCTAAAGCGGGGTCCAATACCATATTCATATCCATATTGATCATCATCAAAAGATTGCCATGCTTCGAGGCTAAAAGAAAAGGCCAGTTTTTTTCTATAGTCTGTTGAAGCCCAGCTTCTTAAAAAATAATTCCTTGGTAATTCCAGTTTCCATCCTTCAACGCGAGGTTCAAAAAAATCGTAGCGTTTAAACGGTTTTATCTGAGCAAAAATGCCAACGGATAAATGATTTCTAAAAGTGGTATGTGTTCTGGCATTTATATCAAAACTTGAGTATTCTCTCGGATTATATAAGCTTGTATGACGAAATGAAATTTCATTACTCCAGTTTAACACTCTCCAAAAAGGATCTTTAATATCATATTGCAATTCGAGATCCCAGCTTGATTCATTATTATTTCGTATATACCCCATATCATTTGGGTCATAAGTATCTGATTCAATGGTATGTTGTAACTCAAACATAAATCGTCCGCTTGTTTTAGCAATTTCAATATCATATTTATGCCCTAATGCTGTACTATCGGTATAATGTTGACTCATGGCTCCACTACCGGCAATCTGGTAAGAGTTTTCTTTATTCATTATTCGAAACTCGGTAGCTGTTACATTGGCATTATAATTCTCTTCGGCATGCAAGACATTGGTATTGGCCAAACTGATGAATGAATTATTTTTAAGCGTTTGGTCTAAAACAATCATATTATAGTTCGTAAACCCTTGCGTGCGATAACGTCGGTTTTCTTCTGACAAGGTATCTTTTATTTCAGCATCAACAGCCCCGGTCATTGCATTAAAAAACCCAATGCCTAATCCGCTTTTTGTACGACCCGATACTTTAGTGGCATTAATTAAATTTGTTTCCAAAGGATTGCGGGTTACTACCTGATTTGAATCTAAATGATCATAAACATCATAAGCGTTCTTTGGCCTTCCGCCTATCCGTCGTGAGTAAAAGATATTCCCTTTACTAAAAAGCTCAGTACCTTCTGTAAAAAACTGACGTTTTTCGGAATATCTAACTTCATAGGGCGAAAGATTTAATACTTCATCATCCGATTGTACCTGCCCAAAATCGGGGATTAGAATCATATCGAGCGTAAAGCTTTGGTTTATTCCCCATTTTAAATCCATCCCTGCATTGAAATTATTGCCCCATTCATTGGTTTCGTCATTTTTTTCAAGATAGCCTGAAACATAAGGGGTAACGGACAAGCGCAAAGGGGGCTCAATATTTTCAATACCAGACATCTCTCCCATCTGATTAATTTTTCCTTTTACCTGGTTATCGATAAAGTTCCATGTGCTCCACTCTCTGTAACGCCTGATATGCCGCATAAAATGAACACCCCATACCTGTTTGTCTTTTTTTGAAAACCGGAGTGCTGAATAAGGAATCTTCATTTCTACGATCCAGCCATTTTCGGTAATCCTCACTTCACTTTGCCATACAGCATCCCAGTTTCTGTCTCCGTGATTTCCGTTATGTTTCACATCAGATTGTATACCAGACGCAGAAACCATAAATTCAGAAGCATTAACTCCATCATTAAAGGTGCTGATAACTACCGTAAATAAATCGGAATTTAAACCCGTATATTCATCCCGGACCCCTAAATCTTTAATAATACTATCCGGATGGTTATCATGCATTATTGCTCCAAAATAGATAGCATGGTTATCGTACACTATTTTAACTTCTGTTGGTAATGATGGTGTACGTCCGTTATACGGTTCGTACTCAATAAAATCATTCGCTACTGGAGCATTCAACCAAATATCCTCATCAAGAATTCCATCAATTTTTGGACCTTGTTTAACTTTCTTAATCTCAATAGTTTGCTTATTGTTGTTTAACGAATATGCTACCGTGCTTATCCCCAACAACATAGATATCCCTAAAATAATCTTCTTTCTCACTCTTTTTTTCTTTTTTAAGATTCCCGTGATTAAAAGACTTAGGAGTCTTAAAAAGGTTTAAAAGAAAAAATTAAAATTCTGAAGTAAAATGAAATTTTATTTTATCGAACTTTTCCTGAGCCATTTGCAATGCATAGGGCGATTCAGCCATAAATACTTCTCTTCCATATTTATCAATAGCTAAAGCATTGTATTTTCTTCTTCGAAAGTCTTCCAGTTGTTCTTTATCATTACTTTCAATCCAACAGGCCTTATGCATTTGTATCGGTTCGTATTTGCATTTGGCTCCATATTCATGTTCAAGCCTGAACTGAATAACATCAAACTGCAGCTGACCTACGGTTCCAATAATTTTACGGCCATTAAATTTATTGGTAAAGAGCTGGGCAACTCCTTCGTCCATTAACTGGTCGAGGCCCTTTGCCAATTGTTTATATTTCAGCGGCTCGGCATTTTCCACGTAACGAAACATTTCCGGAGAAAAGCTTGGCAGTCCTTTAAAATGTATTTTTTCTCCTTCGGTCAGGGTATCCCCGATTTTAAAATTTCCGGTGTCATGAATCCCTACAATATCTCCGGGATAGGCTTCGTCGATGATCGATTTTTTCTCGGCCATAAAAGCGGTTGGAGAAGGGAATTTCACCTTTTTGCCTGCTTTTACATGCAAATAATTAGTATTTCGCCGGAAAACCCCGGAACATATCTTTACAAACGCTAACCTGTCGCGATGATTGGGATCCATATTGGCGTGAATTTTAAAAACAAACCCCGAAAACTTATTTTCAAAAGGATCTACTTCACGCTCCTCGGCTTTTACAGGTAATGGATAGGGGGCAATATCAACAAAGCAATCCAGCAGTTCTTTTACGCCAAAATTATTTAATGCACTGCCGAAAAATACCGGAGCCAAATCGGCAGATAAATAATCCTTAATCTCAAACGCAGGATATACGCCCGAAATTAAATCCAACTCGTCGCGTAAGGTTTTTGCATAGTCATCCCCAATAAAACTCTCAAGATCAGGATGATGGATGTCTTTAAATTCAATCGCTTCTTCTACCGTTTGTTTCGATTCGCCACTAAATAAATTAAGTTTTTCACCATATATATTATAAACCCCTTTAAAAGTTGGGCCATCACTAATGGGCCAGCTTAACGGGCGAACATGTATTTTTAGTTCATTTTCAATTTCATCGAGTAATCCAAAAGGATCTTTCCCACTGCGGTCTAACTTATTGATAAAGACCATTACAGGAGTTTTTCGCATACGGCACACTTCCATTAATTTGCGGGTCTGCGGCTCCACTCCTTTGGCCGAGTCGATAACAATAATAACACTATCAACAGCGGTTAATGTACGAAAAGTATCTTCGGCAAAATCCTGGTGACCGGGCGTATCCAGAATATTTATTTTTTTACCCCGGTATTCGAATCCCATAACCGAAGTAGCCACAGAAATTCCCCGTTGCCGCTCAATCTCCATAAAATCGGAGGTAGCCGTTTTTTTGATTTTATTATTTTTAACCGCTCCAGCCACATGAATGGCTCCTCCAAAAAGCAATAGTTTCTCTGTTAATGTTGTCTTTCCTGCATCAGGGTGACTTACAATACCAAACGTTCGTCTTCGCCTTATTTCTTCCTTAAATCCCATAACTATTTACTTAAAATCGAAACAATAAAAACTTTGAAGCTGCAAAAGTATAAAAAGGAATGGATATTCTGACTTCAAAAAAGCGATAAAATGATTTGTTTTCTATAATGGAACAAATGCAAGCTGCAGCATTATTTATTTCTGAACTTCATTTTATTATAACATTTTTTAACATATTATTCTCATTAAATGTTTGATCAAAAAAATTATTCTCCCTATGTTTGCCCGATATTTAACTTATTAAATATTAATGCATTAATTAAAATATTATAATTTCTAATCAATATTTTTATCCTTACACGTTGTTTATTTACAGAATGATAAAATTAATAACAGTGTATAAATTTTAAATTTTTATATAAATCAAAAACCAAATTATTATGTTCAAAATTAAAAAGTTAACCAGTTTATTTTTAATCCTTTTCGTAAGCAGTACATTTGTATTTGCTCAAGCACCTCAAAATCCTGAGGTTACAGAAGTTTCAGACAAAGAATTAAAAACCTTTGCATCCGCTTTTCAACAGGTACAGGCTCTTGATCAAAAAGCACAACAGGATATGGTTAAAGCTGTACAAGATGAGGGTTTAAGCGTACAACGATTTAATGAAATGCTTCAGAGTGAAGAAGACCCAAATCAAGAGGCAAACCCTACGGAAGAAGAGAAACAACAATATGAAAATGTGAATAAACAGATTGCTGTTATACAACAAAAAACACAACAATCAATGCAGAAAAAAATTCAGGACGAAGGTTTAAGCATCCAAAGATACCAGGAAATAGCATTTGCTATTCAAAACAGCCCTGAATTACAGGAGAAGTTCCAGGGATTATTTACACAATAATATAAATATAAAATTGTTAATAATGCAATGGCTGCTGATTCAGCCACGGATTGCAAATCCGATGGTGATGGTTAGCAGCCATTTTTTTATGTTTTTTTAAATCAGAATAAAATATATGTATATATTTATATCCCAAATTTTTAAATTTTATAGACTATGAATAAATTCATCATTTTAGCCTCAGCAGTTTTGTTAACTGCTACTTCTTGTAATTATAAAGAAAAAAAAGCTCAGCAAGAGCAAGAAAAGGATGTAAAAAAATCTACATTAATTGAAACAGGACAAATGGTCCCTGAATTTGAGTATGTAACTTTACAGAAGGATACTGTAAATATCAAAGAACATCAGGGAAAGGTGGTTTTTATAAATTTTTTTGCTACCTGGTGCCCAATATGCATCAAAGAACTTCCGTATATTGAAAGTGAAATTCAGGAGAAATACAAAAACAACGAAAACTTTGAATTGCTAGTGTTTGGCAGAGAACATAATGCCGAAGAAATAGTGGCCTTCAAAGAAAAGAATGAATACACCTTACATTTCATTCCTGATCCGGAAAGAAAAATTTATGCCTTATTTGCAGAAAAATACATCCCACGAAATGTAGTGCTGAACAGAAAAGGTGAAATTATATACGAATCCACCGGATTTAATGAAGAGGATTTTGCGCAATTAAAACAAATCATTCAACAGGAACTTACTAATTAAAAAATTACTCATTTATTTTTTTGTAAAAAAGCCATAGATTTGTTCTGTGGCTTTTATTTTTGTTAAAAAAAACTCATGTTTGAAGCCTTTTACAAATCACCTATTGGTTATTTACGCATTGTCTCTAACGAAAGAGATATCCTCAGGATTGAATTTAGTGAGGTATATTACAAGATGAAAATGATTCCGGTACAAATCCGGCAATGCATAAACCAACTGGACGAATATTTTAATGGAGAGCGAAAAACATTTACCATTGGAATTAATCCTTCGGGAACAGAATTTCAAGCTAAAATCTGGAACTTATTATTAAAAATCCCCTACGGAAAAACAATTTCTTACTTAGACCTTGCCCGTGAATTTGGTGATGAAAAAGCCATCCGGGCCATAGCCTCTGCTAACGGGAAAAATCCATTACCAATCCTAATCCCATGTCACCGGGTTATTGGCAATGATGGCGGCCTTACCGGTTATGCCGGCGGATTATTAAAAAAGCAATGGCTGCTTGAACATGAGGGGGCTATCCAGCAGAAAAGTTTATTTTGGTAATTTCCTTTAAAAATATCGTTCATTTGGCTTTAAACAATAATTATTTACTCCCTGGATAGGTAAGTTATATATTCTAAAATTACTATATTTGGTTTTAAATTAATAACCTCTAATTTTTTTAACTTATGTCATCTTCTGCAATAAAACCCGTTGCGACCAAAGAAAGAATACAAATTCTCGATATTTTAAGAGGCTTTGCTATCTTAGGTATTTTAATGGTAAATATGCCTATGTTTAATTCGCCATTTATGGCTCGAATAGGCAATTTTTCCCTCTGGCAATCATATCCTAATCAAGTCGCGGATCTGTTTATCCGCTTTTTTTTCGAAGGAAAATTTTACTCGCTCTTCTCTATCCTCTTTGGCATTGGTTTTTATCTTTTTCTGCAAAAGCAAAACGAGTCAGGCAAAAGTATTCTTCCAACCTTCAGAAGAAGATTAGCTTATCTGTTCTTATTTGGAATACTTCACATTACCTTATTATGGGCAGGAGATATTTTATTCTTCTATGCTTTATTCGGTTTCATCTTAATATTGTTTAAAAAGAAATCGACCCGGGGACTAAAAAAGTGGATAATAACGATGATTTTAATTCCAATAATTATTACCGGTTTTGCTGTATTAATGATTTCTTTAGGTAAAATGCACCCTGAGGGAGCCAAACAAATCGAAGCTTCGTTTGCCCAACAGGAGCAAAACATAAAAAATATAATAGACCAGGCACTGGAGATTTATGCCAATGGCTCATTTTCAGAAATTTTCACCATGCGATTAACCGAATGGAGATTCTCGTTAAATGGAATATTTTTCTTTTATCCTAACGTATTTGCCATGTTCTTAGTGGGGTTTTATATTGCCAAAAAAGGATGGTTGTTCAACATCAAAGAAAATAAATCGGTATTTCGAAAAATGTTTTGGTATGGATTGCTGCTTGGAATTATTGGCAATACAGTTTATACCTGGGGAATGGAACATTCGAGTCAGATGGATATGAACCCTACTACCCTAATTGCCTATACAGGATTTGGTTTTGGTGTTCCGGCCATGACACTCTTCTATATTGCTGCATTTGCAATGGTACTGGAGAAAGGGTTTTTTAAGTGGTGTGCCAAAATGCTTGCTCCGGTAGGACGAATGGCACTTACAAACTATCTTTTGCAATCCGTTATTTGTACCACCCTGTTTTATAGCTATGGAGCCGGTTTATATGGTCAAATGAATATCTGGCAGGGAGTTATTTTAACCTTCGCAATTTTCATTTTACAAATTTTCTTTAGTCGGTTTTGGCTTAACCGATTTTATTACGGTCCGTTTGAATGGCTATGGAGGTCTTTAACCTACAAAAAAACACAAAAATTTAAAATAAATAATTCCAGTTCGGTTTAGTACATTATCGAAAGGTTTTTTGTAATTTGTTCTTTTTATTTTTATTTTCAATACATTAAATGTTCCATTTAATTCTTATTCTTATGATGAATACTGCTATAATCATATCCTTTTCGATTTATATTGTCGGGATGCTTGCCATTGGTTTTTATTTCTATTACCGTACCCAAAATATTTCCGACTATGTCCTGGGCGGCAGAGGGTTAAATCCTGTGGTTGCTGCGCTTTCAGCCGGAGCGTCGGACATGAGCGGGTGGTTATTACTGGGACTTCCGGGTTTAATGTACACTACAGGTATTAGCGGCAGCTGGATTGCCATTGGGTTAACCATTGGTGCGTTTTTAAACTGGCACTATATTGCCCGTCCATTGCGTAACTTCACTGAAAAGCTTGACGATTCCATTACCATTCCGGGGTTTATCGCCAACCGCTTTAACAGCAGAAATTTACGGATAGGATCTTCGGTCGTAATCCTTATTTTTTATACACTATATGCATCATCAGGTCTTGTTGGAGGAGCCAAGCTTTTTGAAGCTACGTTTAACCTGGACTATCAAACCGCATTGATTGTTGGAACGATAATCATTGTTTCTTATACTTTTCTTGGAGGTTACAATGCCGTATCGTGGACCGACTTTTTCCAGGGAACCCTCATGATGCTGGCATTAATTGTTGTTCCTGTCATTGCGATTAAAGATATCGGGGGCCTTTCCGAAACGTTAAGGGTTATAAAAGAAATTAATCCCGCTTATATGAATATCTGGACCGGAACAACTTTCATCGGCATCGTTTCTTTACTAGCATGGGGGTTAGGATATTTCGGGCAACCGCATATCCTGGTTCGGTTTATGTCGATTAACAGGGTGGAGAATGTTAAAAATGCCAAATATGTAGGTATGAGCTGGATGATTATTTCTATTGTTGGTTCATTGATGGTTGGTTTTTTTGGCATTGCCTATGTTGCCGCTCATGATGTTAGCCTAATGGACAGCGAAAAAATATTTATTCTGCTTTCTGAACTCTTGCTCAATCCATGGATTGCCGGTTTTGTATTAGCCGCTATACTGGCAGCAATTATGAGTACTATTGACTCGCAATTACTGGTATCTTCATCGTGTTTAACACGCGATATATATGAAAAAGTGATTAAACAAAATGCCAGCGATAAAGAACTGGTATGGATAGGCAGGGGAACAGTAATTGCTATTGCTTTAATTGCATTTTATATTTCCATGGATCAGGATTCAACGGTTTTATCGTTGGTTGCTTATGCCTGGGCAGGCTTTGGAGCAGCTTTTGGGCCGATAATTATTCTGTCGTTATACAATAAAAATATTTCGGGTGGTGGCGCTTTAGCAGGAATGATTACCGGAGCAGCTACCGTATTAATCTGGAAACAATTAGAAGGCGGACTTTTTGATATCTATGAAATTCTCCCGGGTTTTGTTTTTGCGTTAATCGCCATTGTGATTTTTAGTAAACTATTTCCTGCTAAGCAGGAACAAAAAGATCAATATTTAAACATCCGGGCAAATAAATAATTTAAGGTCATACTAAGCTCTCGGGTGGAACCGTATAATGGCATCGCGCAAATATTCGCGGTCGAGGTGTGTATAAATTTCGGTAGTGATAATCGATTCGTGTCCCAACATTTCCTGCACGGCACGCAAGTCTGCTCCGCCATCAATTAAGTGGGTTGCAAATGAATGGCGGAATGTATGCGGACTGATATTTTTCTTTATTCCGGCTGTTTTGGCCAGGTTTTTTATAATGGTAAATATCATTACACGCGACAAGGGCTTTCCTCTCCGATTCAAAAAAACAATATTTTCACCCGATTTATCGATGTTTGAAAGCAGGTTTCTGTCCTGAAAATAATATCGAATCTCTTTGATGGCTTTTTCTCCAATGGGCACTAATCGTTCTTTATTCCCTTTCCCGGTTACTTTTATAAATCCATCTTTAAAATAAAGATTGGTAATTCGCAGGTTTATTAACTCCGAAACCCGGAGTCCACAACTATACAATGTTTCAATAATGGCTTTATTCCTTTGTCCTTCGGGCTTACTCAAATCAATAGCACCTAAAATACGGTCAATTTCATCAATCGATAATACTTCGGGTAATTTACGCCCGATGTTGGGTGATTGTAATAATGCCGTAGGATCTTTTTCTATGCTATCTTCAATCAGTAAATAGTTATAAAAAGCTTTCAGCCCGGAAATGATTCGTGCCTGCGAACGGGCATGGAGACCTGTTTCATTGATCCAGCTGATAAAATCTTTCAAATGCTTCAACGTTATCATGTGGGGAGGCACAGCCAATTGTTGAATATCTAAAAATTGAACCAGTTTGTTTATATCCCTTTCATAAGAGGTAATGGTATTTTGAGAAAGTCCTTTTTCAAGCGAAAGAAAATTCCTGAATTGTATGATAGTCGATTCCCAGTTCATTGAGCTATTCAGATCTTTATTAATTTTTAAATATAACGATTAATGGGCTATTTATATTAACTTTAATCACCGAATGTATTAAAAAGGAATTGATTTAACATTTTAATTAAATGAAAGTTGTTTCAAAGTTAATGATATTCATTAAATTTGCATAAGAAGTTAACCATACAACTATGAAAATCCAGATTATCAATGGCCCGAATTTAAATTTACTGGGTAAAAGAGAAAAAGAAGTTTACGGTGATGTGACTTTTGAAAAATATTTAAAATTATTAAATGATCATTTTCAAGATTACACCATTGAATATTTCCAGTCGAATATTGAAGGAGAAATCATTGATAAAATACATGAGACAGGATTTAGTTTTGACGGAATTATATTAAATGCCGGCGGTTATACGCATACATCCATTGCAATTGCCGATGCCATAGCATCCGTAAATACACCGGTTATTGAAGTGCATATCTCCAACATTTTTGCACGCGAGGAATTTCGGAAAAGCACCCTTCTTGCATCAAAATGCATGGGTACCATTTCGGGTTTTGGACTGGATAGTTACCGGCTGGCCATTGAAAGTTTGAGAGTGTTTAAAAAGTAAGCAGCAGGAGGCAGTTGCAGGGAGCAGTATATAGTTTATTAATTAATATACCATTTTGCTAACTTATAAACCCTGCCTGCCGAATGGTATGGCCTGCCTGCCGAAGCTTAAGCGTAGGTATGACTTGTCTGCCACAGACTAAAAGCCGAAGACAAAAGTATTAACTTCGGTAGGATTAACAAAGAATATCAACAGATGATTAAAAAAACAAAAATAGTAGCTACCATTTCGGATAAAACATGCACCCCTGATTTTATCAAGAAACTTTATAACAATGGAATGGATGTTGTTCGGATGAACACTGCCCACCAGAGGCCTGAAGATGCATTAAAAGTTATGCATGATGTACGTTCGGTATCGGATAAAATAGCCTTACTCATCGATACCAAAGGTCCTGAAGTAAGAACGGCAAGGACTAACCGGGTTATTGAGCTTGTAACAGGACAGGAAATTCTCATGAAGGGAGATCCAAACAAAGAATCTACCGATGATTGTATTTATGTATCCTATTCGGGTTTTGTAAATGAGGTGCCCGATAATACCAAAATTTTAATTGATGATGGATATGTTGAGCTGGAAGTTATAAAAAAACAGGGGGATTCGCTGTTATGTAAAGCTCTTAACGATGGCGTAGTGAAAGGACGCAAAAGTGTAAATGTACCGAATGTAAATTTCAACCTGCCCTGTTTAAGCCAGCGGGATAAAGAATTTATCCTGTTAGCCATTGATCAGGACATCGATTTTATTGCGCACTCATTTGTTCGTAGCAAAGAAGATATTTTGGAAATTCAGAAAATTTTAGACCAGCACGACAGCCAGATTAAAATTATTTCCAAAATAGAAAACCAACAAGGGGTTGACAATATCGATGAAATTTTGGATCATACCTACGGCATAATGGTTGCACGCGGTGATCTGGCGGTAGAAATACCCTATGAAAAAATTCCGGGTATTCAACGCGAATTAATCAATAAATGCATTGAGCGCCGCAAGCCGGTAATTGTAGCCACTCAAATGCTACACTCCATGATAACCAGTCCGCGCCCTACCCGTGCCGAGGTAAATGATGTAGCCAGTGCTGTTTACAATAATGCCGATGCCATAATGCTTAGTGGAGAAACAGCCAGTGGCAATTATCCCGTTGAATCAGTAAGTACGATGGCTCGTATTGCGACAGAAGTTGAAAAATCAAAAGATTTAATCAATGATATTCCGATTGTTGTAATTAACAATCAGGTGGCAGCATTTTTAATAAAAACGGCAGTTCAGGCATCGGTTAACCTGGATGCTAAAGCGATTATTGCCGATTCCATGTCGGGACGTACCCTACGAAGTCTGGCGGCTTACCGCGGTGCAAAGCCTATCTTCGCCCAGTGCTATTCGAAACGTACCATGCGCGAAATGGCACTAAGCTATGGAGTGATTGCCAGTTTTATGAGTCAGAAAGATACTTCACACGAATTTTTGCTCGAAGCATTAACTACTCTTTTAAATGAAAATACGTTAAACAATGATGATCTTATTGTGATTGTTGCCGGTAATTTTGGGCGTAGTGTTGGTGCTACATACACCGAAATTGGCACCATTGATAATCTAATGGGAAATTTATCGCAATTAATGCAATAACCTGAAAGCAAAAAGCTGGTATTTTTCGATATACCAGCTTTTCTTAAATTTAAAACAAACCTGTAATTATCTTAATCTAACATTACCATATTTCGTTTGGATATTCACATCTGACACCGGATTCTCTTCTTCACCTACGCTCCCTTTAACAGATAGCGAGTTGCCTTCTTTGATATGAGTTACTTTCCGGGTTCCGGGATAATCAATATCGGCATATTTTGCATATCCTTTAATCTGGTATGAAGCATTTGCATCTATTTTTAATTTTATTCCTCCATATTCATTATCAATATCAATTTTTTTAAACCCTTCAGGAATAGAATCTACGGTTATTCCTCCATACCTGTTATCTACTTCCAGCAGCTTAGAAACTTCTTTAAATTTCATTTCGGTATAGGCTGTTGTTCCTACAAAATTGGATATGGTTCCGATATTATAAGTATCATATTTTGATTCACAAACAATTGAACTTGCATTATCAACATTTAGTGTAGAATATTTTGTTACGGCAATTAAAGCCTTACATTTTTCAATTTCTAATGTAGAATACTTAAGTGTTAAATTTAACCAGTTACATTCGTTAATTATACTTGTTCCTGTGGAGTAAGACAAAAATACCTCACTTAATGGCTTTATATTTTTTCTGGAAATTTTATTAATTTTTAAATTACCGTATTTAACCTCAATTTTAGCATGTCCTTCTATTTCGTTTATAAATACATTTCCATACTTATTTTTTAAGTCAAGTTTGATGTATTTTGGAATTTTGATATCATAATCTATACTAAACTCTTTTTCATTATCGCTAAAAGTGAAATTCCATTTACTAAACTCTTTGTCAATAGTTGTAATGGCTTTTATCGTATTTTCCTCTTGCGTTAGATCAACCTGAATGTATTCGATAAGCTCTTTGGCTTTTTTTTCGTCCCGGTGATCAACCGTAATGGTAACATCAATAACCACTTGGTTTTTATCCCAGTTATTAATATTTACATCGCCAAATTTATTTTCGATAACGAACAGTGTATTTTGATCGGCATCAAATTCTTTATGCAGATTTTTGGAGAATTCGTCAGCTGCCGAAAAAGCGGCTGAAACAACTAATATTTGGATAAAAAATATTAATACGATGGATTTAAATTTTAGTGCTTTCATAGTTATTTTGTTTTTCTTGTTCGATACTTTTAACTTGTTGTAATTGTCCTAATATTTGATTCATTACTTCAACTTTTAGTTGGTAATGCTGTATCATGGCATTGATAACTCTATCGTCGTTTGGGTTTAGTCTCAGGTCTTTTTTCAGATTTTCATAAATAGAATCCATTTCGTTCAGTTCGTGCATTAACATTTCTTTTTGAGCCGTGTCGATAAACGAGAATTCATTGATTTCATTATATTTCTGATTAACCAGCCGGGTATAATACATTTCCACTTCGTTATATTCAGGAGAGATCTCTCGTAATGCAATTCCGTCTTTTATTGCAGGGGGTGAAAATGTTTTATCATAAACCCAAAGTCCGGAGAGTACTACCAGCAATGCAACAACGGCAGCTTTAAGCATATAGCCTAACGTAAAGGTTTTGCTCTTGCCTTTGTGCCGTTGATTCAGTTTTTGTTCGAATCGTTCAAAATGCCCTTCATCGGGTTCAGACGAATCGAAAACCGAACGATTTTCATTGATTATTTTTTCCAGATCATTCATATTTAGTTGGTTTTGCTTTTTCCTGTAAATTCTTCAATAATTTTTGTTTAGCCCTGGCACATTGTGATCGTGATGTTGAGCTGTTAATATTTAATATCTCGCTTATTTCATCATGATCATACCCTTCGATTAAATACAGCGACAAAACGATACGGTATCCCTCAGGCAAATGATTAATCTCATTTCGAATCTCTTCTGCTTTAATGTTTATCTCCTCCTCGTTAATCATTTTATCTTCTTCTTTGATCTCATAAAACGAATCCTCTATGGATTCCATCTCGAATTTTTTTTTTCTCAACTCGTCGAGCGAATGATTAATCACAATCCTTTTAAGCCATGCGCCAAAGCTTACCTCTCCTTTGTAGGAGTGAATTTTATCAAATGCTTTTAAGAACGCTTCCTGCATAATATCTTCAGCTTCAAAACTATCGTTCACAATGCGTAAGCAGGTATTATACATTGCTTTGTAATATAATTTATACAGTTGAAACTGAGCTTTCTGCTCTCCCGATTTACATCGGTCAACAATATCCTGATGGATATTCCTGTATATATTTTCCTGTTTATTCATATTCCGATTAAAAGACGTTAAAAATTATTTTGCGCTGCATAATCACCACAATTTATTAATTTTTTTGTAAAGAACATTTTTAACTTCTTTATTTAAACTGACCTATTAAAAAAAGAATGTGATGCATTTGGGCTCATAAAAAATATCAGACAATATATCATTGTTTAAGTCATAAAGGGGTACAATTTATTTATTTTTGTGCTTTTATTTTTCAATTATCCATTTATGAATATATTATCGAATAAAAGCGCAGATAAAAAACCGTTCATTTTTAACCAATGGAAACGAAAAGGTTATTCGGTTTTTGCCAGTTTACATAAAATCATCAAAATTACCACGCTTAACCTGGCCTACAGTATAGTACTATTACCGATACCGGTACTGAGTCAGACCGACACATCGAATATCAGGAATCATGATTTAGACGAAGTCATTGTAAGTGCACAAAAATCACCGGTAGTTTACTCCCGGCTGTCGAGGATCGTTACCACTGTTGATAATGAGGAAATTGCCATAATGCCTGTATCCCGCATCAACGATGTGCTGGAGATTTTCTCAGGTATCGATATCAGGCAACGTGGAGCTTTTGGGATTCAGGCTGACATTAGCATTCGTGGGGGTTCTTTTGATCAAAATTTAATTCTTCTGAATGGGGTAAATATTTCTGACCCACAAACCGGTCATCACAGCTTAAACCTCCCTATCGACCTTCATGCTGTAGAACGAATTGAGGTTTTAGAAGGTTCCGGGTCGCGAGTTTTTGGAGCAAATGCCTTTAGCGGAGCCATCAACTTTATCACAAACGAGTCGAAACAAAACTATACCAAAGCCAATATTACTGTTGGCGATTTTGGTTTATTTCATTCAAACCTCTCCAGTGCTTACCGGATAAAAAACACCCGTCAGTTTGTATCTGTCTCTCAATCGATGAGTAATGGCTATACCCGGAACACCGATTTTAACCAGTATAATCTTTTTTACCAATTAAATCATGAGGCTGACTATGGTAAAATGCATTTTCAAACGGGCTATACCAACAAGCAATTTGGGGCAAACAGTTTTTATACCCCCGAATATCCCAATCAATTTGAACAAGTTAAAACAACCTTTGCCAGTTTAGGCTTTGAAACAGGGAATAAGCTAAAAATAAATCCTGTAATTTATTTTCGGCGTCACCAGGACCGGTTTGAATTATTCAGGGATGAACCTGCCAGCTGGTATACCGGACATAATTATCATTTAACCGATGTGTATGGAGCAAAAATAGATGCACGGATAAGTACTAAACTGGGAATATCATCATTCAGTACAGAAATCAGGTCAGAAAATATAGTAAGCAATGTTTTGGGTGAGCCTATGAATGATACCCTAAATGCTATTGGTGAAGAGGAAGGTTTTTACACTAAAAAATACAGTCGCACCCTGTCAAACTATGCCATCGAGCACTCCTTCTCGTTTTCCAATTTTTCTGTTAATGCAGGTTTACTGGCCAGTTGGGTTACCGGAAACCGTTCCGCTTTTAATTTATACCCGGGCATGGATATAAGTTTCGCTTTAACCAAACAGCTGAGATGGTATGCCTCGATCAATAAATCATTACGCTTACCCACTTTTACGGATTTATTTTATTCCGGTCCAAATAACACCGGAAATCCATATTTAAAACCGGAAGAAGCCTGGAGTTATGAAACCGGATTAAAATATTCTCACCCGTACATTATATCCGATTATCAATTTTTTTATCGCGATGCAAAAGATCTGATTGCATGGGTTAAACCGTTAGGATCCAATCTATCTGACAAATGGGAAACTCAAAATTTAACCGAAGGTTCAACGCTTGGTTTATCTACCAATCAACGAATACTCTTTCATCAGAACAAAAGAAATAAAATCATTAAATATGTGGATATAAAATATACCTACTTATATCAAAAAGTTCATTCGGACAATTACAAAACCAACTATTCATTAAATTATTTAAAGCATCATTTAATCATACAATCAGCACATCAAATCCTACAAAGTTTAACATTAAGCTGGAGCGCGAGGTTTCAGGACAGAGCGGGTCGTTTTCCTTATTATGATCAAACCGTTCGTGCTTATACCAGGGAAAAAGAATATACTCCTGTGTGGTTATTTGATACCAGGTTAAACTATAAGCTTAAATGGAGTGACATTTATGTTGAAATAAGCAATCTTTTTAACCACCCATATGATGATATTTCTAATATCCCGATGCCGGGAAGGTGGTTTAAAATTGGCATAAAAACCACCCTGAACTATTAGAAAAACAAAAAAAAATAAAATTTAATCCTCTGAAAATATTGATATTATAATATTTTTTATATTTTTGTTGAGAATCCTAATCTATAATTAAATCAAATTACACAATGAAAAAATTACAATTATTACTGGTAGCCTTTGCATTAATTAGTTTTACTGCCCTATATTCTTGCGGTGGTTCAAAAGAAAAAGCGGAAGAAAAAGTTGAAGAAGCAACTGAACAATTAGAAGAAGCAAAAGAAGAAGTTGAAGAAGTTGCTGAAGAAGCAGCTGACACTACGAAAGAAGTTGTTGAAGAAGTAAAAGAAGAAGCTGAAGAAGTTATTGAAGAGTAAGCTGATTTTTTGCAAAAAAATAAAGCAGGATAAGATATCCTGCTTTTTTTATTCCGTTATTTTTCTTTCTTATTTATTCATCTTCCAATTCCTTTGATGCTTCTTCGAGTTCTTTAGCAGCCTCTTTGGCAGCTTTTTCATACTCTTTAATCACCTTACTGGCTTCTTTCTCATAGCTTTTAGATATTCTGTTTACCGAACCACGGGTAGCCATTCCAATAATAAAGAAAAGAATTAACAATCCTCCTAAAACATAGGACACAATTTTTGCAGGCTGGTCGTTTCCTTTAAGTGCAACAGTAATACCTATATATAATAGATATAACGCATACAGGTTTATGGCTAAACTAATAACTTTACTAAGGATAACAACTCCTCCCAGGAAGCCAAAAAAGGCACCTATCGGCATGATTACCATCAAAGAAGCAGCAACACGCATGCTGGGTTCAAATTCTGTATTGCCTTTGGCAATAGAAGAGATGATTAATACAATTAAACCTCCAATAAAGACACCAATAACCGCAGCAATTATAGACCATATCAGGGCGATAAATCCAACGCCCCCACCAAACCAACCGGAAGAAGCTGTTAAATTAAGCAAACTCCAGATTAAAGCAAAAATACCGGCAATAGCTCCATAGATTAATGCTTTTACTACAGGTTCACCTATTCCACCAGTGGTTTCCATGGTAGAAAAGTACTCTTTTGGAGATACAAGCGTTTTCTTTGAATCTTCAATAAATTTTTTAAAACTAAATCCTTGATTACTCATAACATTTTATTTTAAGGTTAGGTAATGATTAATAGCTTATTTTAAGTAAAAAAGTATGCTTAAAATAATTTCTTTTTAAAAATACAAAATTTTATCAAGGAATAAAATCAGGTATTTAAAAATTTAATCAGTTTATACTATTAATTGAGAAAATTTGTCTCTTCAAATGAAAAGTTACGGTTTAAAAAATTTTAGATGATATAAGGTGAATCATCCCGGTAACAACCTCTCCTTTTTCATAATCCAACTCCGAACCAAAAAGGCTGTGCGGAATAATATAAATGAGCAAAAGGACAATGGATGCAACCAATGTATATTTATAATTTATTTTTTTCCTGTTTGCTAACACCGCAGCTATCCAAAACAGAACGGCAATTAGTGTTTTATTATCGGTTAAATCCCATCCCAAAGGAATTCCTGTCCAGGCCTGACCAAAAGCATAATACTGAACGACAGGTCCAAAAATCAATCCACCGGCAATTAATAAAGCTAACGTCAGTCTACCATAAAATACCTGTTGCTTCATTTTTCCCAAAGCAAATAATCCTGTTAAATTGGAGAGTAACATGGCTATAAACATAAATAGTACGTGAGGAATCAAAGCCCAGTCAGGCACTTCGCCTTTAAACCGGATAATAACTTTCGGGGTCTTTTTAATATTATCGGGAGATTCATTTTTCCATAAGCGAATAAAATACTCCAATTTGCCGGCAGGTGGCTGTTTAGGCAAATATCCCGTTAAATTTTTATCCGCATTGTTTAATTCGATGCTACGCCATTCATCGTTGGTTGGATACCTTTTAAATACGATTTCCCCATTGATTAAAGAATCAGTAACCGGAATTTGAATCATACAGTCTTTGGTAGAAACATGACTTCGCGGTAACCGGAAATTCAATGTTCGATCATTGAACTCCACTTCGGCTTCTTTCGGTTTGGTGGGTCCTGTTTTGCGTTGGTAATATGCGGACGATAAGGTAATCACTATAGCCAGTATCCAAAAAAATGTTTTTTTCATGTTAGAAACATTAAAGTTGTACAATAAAAACTTTTCGCTCTTCCCCGCGAATCACTTCAACCGTAATAATTTGTCCGGGTTTAAATTTATTGAGTCGCTCCATGTATTCATAAATATCGCCTACAGGCATACCATCCATGGCTACAATAATATCTCCCGACTCTATCCCTGCTTTATAGGCCGGTTTATCCTTAATGACCATGTCGGCTCTTAATCCACGTTTTTCTACTCCTGAAAAGTCGGGCATAATCCCTAACGTTACTTTCAATTTTCGTCTGTTATAATCGCCATTGGGAACTTTAGGCCCTGCCTCCCGGAAAGTTAACTGTACATTATTAAACGACAGATTATAAGCCAGGTCGTATATATACCGGGATACATCCACTAATCCTTCAAAATTAACGACTCCTGTTGTATCGTTGGGTGTGTGATAATCGATATGCGCACCGGTAGAATAAAAGAATACCGGAATATTTCGGCTATAAAATGAAGAATGGTCGGAAGGACCGTACCCTTCACGGGATAATCCCAATGTAAAACGATACTCTTTATTTAAAAATTTAATGACAGAATCTGCTTCGGCAGATGTACCCACACCGCCAATCTGCAAGCTGCGATCTGCTTTTAATCGTCCCACCATATCAATATTAATCATTGCCGTAATTAATGAGTCGGCAACAGGCAAATGGTTCACAAAATGCTTGGATCCTAACAGTCCCATTTCTTCGGCTCCAAAAGCCACAAAGAGGAAATTGGTATTCAGGCTGTCCCTTTGGGATACCAGTTTTTGTGCAATCTCCAACATAGCAGCAACTCCTGAAGCATTATCATCTGCGCCGTTATGAACAGCTGTTGTGTCGGGCATTCTAGAACCTGTTCCGGGACCGCCAAAACCCAGATGATCATAATGGGCTCCAATAACGATATACCGGCTATGATTACTGCGTTTTAGTTGAGCAGCAACATTAAAGGTTCTTTTGGTTTGGGTATGAACCGCTGTGGTTATTAAAACCTTTTGATTGAGATAAAATGAATGGGGTAATTTCATCTCATTCAATGACTCTTCCAATGCTTTGATGGTTTGATTTTGTTTCGCCAGCAGTTGGTCAGCTACTCCTCTTTTGATTTGAATGACCGGAACAGAAAGTTTACCCTCGGGTTTATTCAGATCAAGGAGTTCATCTTCTTCATCAAACTGAGGTCCCGATACAAATATTACGCCTGCAGCTCCTCTGTCTTTGGCAGCAATGGCTTTCGAGCGCAACCCGCTGTAGGAAGAATATCGTTCGTCAAGGCTATTGGGTCCACCCCGTAAGATTAAAGCAATTTTCCCCTGTACATCTACCTTATCATAATCATTCCACCGGAATTCTTCCTCCTCAATGGTTAGACCATACCCAACAAACACGGCTTCTGATTCTATTTCTGCAGATGCACTATAGGATAAAGGAGTAAAATCTTCATTTAAATGAAAATCCTTTTGCTGAAAATGCAATACATTATTTTCCCCTGCTTCGATCTCCGACACCACTTCAAAAGCTTGTAATCCATGATTGTAAAGAAGCTCTGCCCCTGATTGTTCCAGGATTTCAGCAATATATTCAGCGGCTGCTTTGTCTTCGGATGTTCCGGGGTATCGTCCTTTCAGCGAATCGCCGGCTAAAAAATCGATATGCCTGAAAAGATCCTTCCGCGTTATATCGGGGTCCAATGCGATACGGTTACAAGAAAACATTCCGGAAAGGATAAGGATAATCAGGGGATATATCATTTGCTTTTTTATCATAATATTACCAGTTAAACGTTGTATAATAGGTTGCTACATTTCCTTTATTATCGATAACAAATAACTCCAGCTCATGAGTTTTATTTTTATCAATCCGCTCTTTATCGAGGGTATAAAATAACAAATCATTTTTGGCATCATATTCAAATAGTGCCCAGTTATTATCAATATACCCGTTGTAAGACTGAATGCCCGAAAGGTCATCTTTGATAAGAAACTTAAGCTGGTTATCGGGATGAATGGTTGTTCCGTTATAGACAACAGGTTCTACCACCGGGGCTACCGTATCTATGAGAACCGTAAATTTCCCAAAAGAACGAATTTGTGTGGTTAAGAAATCTCCTTCGGGTTCGCCCCCACAAAAAATTATTTCTTCTTTGTTGCCGTTTCCATTTTCTATTACCTGAGCAATAAATGCTTTTTCCGAAAGCTCTTCAGGAAGGTCTTCCGGCTTAAGGGACAATTCCATATGCTTATGTAACGGCGTATACTTATGGTGTATATGATGTAATTTTGCATATGCATTTTCAGGTTTTTTTTCGTATTGATACTTGAAATAAATGGTATCGTAAAGCGCCCGGGGAGGTATATTTAGTTTCACATCCTGGGTTTTAAAAATATTTTCTTCATCCCATCGCAT
>Ga0209936_1000182_pt1 | contig 41446 bp, 35 predicted proteins | sample SalPonR1_A_D1_MG_FD_185694 | JGI IMG/M metagenome (GOLD analysis project Ga0209936, IMG submission 185694) | Salt pond soil microbial communities from South San Francisco under conditions of wetland restoration - Salt Pond MetaG R1_A_D1_MG... ...
TTTAAGTTACTACCTGATGAAGTTATGGCTTCAAAAGTTTGCGTTTAGAATTGAAATGTCTTTTGTTCCTTTTATTGCAGCATCATTAATCGCCTTAATTATTGCCATTCTAACAACCGGCTTCCAGGCAGCAAAAGCGGCCAATACCAATCCTGCTTATACCCTTAGAGATGAATAATAATCATTAAAATTATGAATTATGAAAGATTTATGTATTCCCATTCCCGGATTTGGCGAAAATGAAATCGCCGAATTACACCTTAAAGTAGGTGATCAAAAAATCAGTTATGACTTTCGGGTCGAATCCTTCCCCTGGGACACTGAAGATGAGTTGAATGGTAACTCAGATGAAATTACCCAATCCCTTGCCAGAATTAGCCGCCTAAAGAAAGCTATTCAGAATTACGATAAGAGCTGGGAGTTAATACAAATTTTTACTCCTGCTGATCACGCAAGTTATATTCAGGTATTATACCGCAAAAAGAAGAATTAAGTTTATTATACGTATTATTAAAACCTTTTATTATGAAAAAACAAAGTTTATTAATTTGTGTATTTGTATTTTCTATATCAACTCTCTTTGCTCAGAGTATTGATAAAGAAATAGAAGCCATTAAAAAGATAATCCAAACGGCTTATGTTGATGGTTTACAAAACAAAGGCAGTGTTGCAGATATTGAGCAAGGATTTCATCCCGGATTTAATCTGCTGGGTGTAAGAGATAATATGCTAACAAAATTTCCAATTTATAGTTGGATTAACTCGCATAAAAAAAGGTTAGCTGCAGATCCTTCTCCTCCAACCGATGAACAGAAAATTACCTGTAAGTTTCTTGATATTGATGTTACTGGAAATGCGGCTATGGCAAAAATTGAATTGTACCGAAATCAGCAGCTTTTATTTACCGATTATCTTCAGCTGTATAAATTTGATGAAGGTTGGCAGGTAGTTAGTAAAATTTACTACAGGCATTAAAATGGGGTAGGTTTAAGTGAACGTTAAAATAAAAGCGGGTGTCTAAAAAGTAATTAAATAAGATTATCAGCAACTTTATTGCCCCTTGCCCTAAAGCCAGCCTGCCGGACTGGCAGGGGTGAAGTTGCTAAAAATCAAGCCTCTCTTTAGTCCCGAAGACTTTCAGGAGGGGCAAAGCTTGATTTTCAGCAAAGCTTTAATAGAAGACCTTTTAAACATCCTCCTTTTGTTTAGAATATAAACATCAGATTACATGGGTACATTGAATGTTGATTAGTATGTGAGATTCCTTTTCTATTTTTATCTCAATCGCTTGTTTTTAGTATCTTTACTTAAAAATTAGATGTTATGAGAATAGATAAAAAATCATTAATCCGCTGGAAGGTTTATCTCGATCGTTCGAAAATGTATATCAGTTACATCAATCTTTTTATGATGGTAACGATCTTTTTAGGAGCAATAAAAAATACAGGAGTAGGCAAGTTTTTAACCGCAAATGTATATGTTACACTACCATTGTTGATTATTGTTTTTATTTTTCTGGCTTTATTGTTGGGATATTGGGATTCAAAATATGGTATTCGCAGCGAAGAAATGCGTAATTTAACCTCGCAAAATCCTATTCAGATGGAAATATTAGAGTCGGTAAGAGAGATAAAAGATAACCAAAAGAAAATGGGGAATAGACTCAATAAAATTGAAAATGAATTATTAAAAGAATAATTTAATGCAGCATGCTAAAATTTAATGCGTCTCTGTAATGTAATCGATAAAATTTATATATTATGAAAAGCAGAATACTAACTATTATTTTTTTAGTTTTACCCTTGTTTGCTTATTTACAGGTTAATGTAGATGCGCAGGAAATTATTGCGAAAATAAATAAGGGAGAAGATATTTTCTACCAAAATGCAACGATCATTGGGGACTTGGATTTTAGGTTAGTTAATGATGTTGAGAAAGATAGTGAATGGGAATTTTTTGGCAATGATGACATTACCTATAAGTATAATGTTCATTCGTCATTAAAATTTGTCAATTGCCAATTTCAAGGAAATATAATTGGTTATTTGCACGATGACCGGAAAGATGAATTGCATATTGCCCATTTTCATGACATGGTATATTTTGAGAAATGTACTTTTAAGGATGATTTTCTGGTAAAATATTCAGCCTTTAATAAAAAAGCAGCATTCCCCGGAAATGTTTTTGAGGAAGAAGCTTTGTTTAAATATGCTGTCTTTGCTTCTGATGTTGATTTCTCTAACTCAGTTTTCCTTGAGGACGCCAACTTTAAATATGCAAAATTTCCGGATGATGTTAATTTTGAAAGTTCAAAATTTAACCAATTGGCTAATTTTAAGTACACTAAATTTAGCGGTAAAGTAGATTTCAGACAATGTAATTTTGATGATTTAGCTTACTTTAAATACACTAAATTGCATGATTTTGCTGACTTTTCCAATGCAAGATTCATGGGTGAAGCTATTTTTAAATACATTGAATTTTCAAATGGGGTTAACTTTGAAAATGCTGTTTTTGAAAACTTTGCCGATTTTAAATATGCAAAGTTTTACAACCCGATAAAGTTGGATAACGTGGCATTTAATGGATCTACATCGTTCAAATATGCGCACGTTGAAGGAAAAGAGTTTATTACTTATTTATTAGAAAGCAGATAATTTTTTCAAGTAGGAATAAAAAGCAGTAGTAACTTATTTTGTTACTACTGTTTTGTTTTTTATATGGGTAAGGTTATCTCAACTCTTGTGCCGCAAGGCAGGTTATAATTATCGTATAAGTCAATGGTGTTAAAATCATATCCTTTGCGGGGTTGGGAATTATTTAAAAGCATTAATCTTTCATGCGTAATAAAAGACCCCTTAGACTGGTTTGATTTATGATTGTTTCGGTTTAACTCTCTCGACTTTTGTCTTCCAATTCCATTATCTTCAATAATACAATGTAAGATATTGTCATTAATGATTCTAAATTCAAGCTTTAATTTAGCATCCTCCTTTTTAAAAACAAACCCGTGTTTTATTGCATTTTCAACAAAGGGTTGAATAATCATGGGAGGAATTTCTATTTTACGTTGCTCAAATTCTTGGGGAACAAGAATTTCTACATCGAAATATTTATCGAACCTCATTTTTTCTAAATTGAGATAATATTTTAGATAGTTTAATTCTTCATCCAGGGTAATTTTTTTCTTTACCACATTATCGAGGGTTATCCGAATTAATTTAGCAAAATCAGATAAATAACCTAATGCCGAGTCAATATCGTTATCGAGCATGTAGTTTTGAATTGAATTAATCGCATTAAAAATAAAATGAGGATTCATTTGTGCACGTAAGGCTTTCATTTCAAATTCGGCAATTCGCTCGGATATTTCTGCAAGATTCCGTTCACGTTTTTTTATCTGTTTTGTTCTTAGATAAATAATTAACCAAATAAGAAATAAAATTAAAATAGCTGCAGGGATATAAAACCACCAGTTTGCCCAAAACGGAGGATTAATTTTAAAATTAACCGATAATTCTTGTGTAGTATTATAGCTGTTTTTATTTATAGCTTTTACTCTAAAACAATATTTTCCGGGGGGTAGATTTTGAAAAACAGCTCGATTTTCTTTGGTTATTTCCGACCACTCTTCCGAAAGTCCTTCTAATAAATAGGTGAAATGAATATTTTCATAATCTACAAACTGTATAACATCAAAAACGAAAGATATTGAATTTTTATTTGAAGGGAAAGCTAACTCTTCTTTAGAAATTTTGTATTGATTGCCGAAAATTGAATCTCCTGCTATATTTATGGGTTTGTTATTAATATGTATTGATTTTAAATAAAAACTAAAATCTTCACCTTTACTGCTTAAAAGATTCTGTACATTCTTTTTGATTAAATAATTGTGTGTACCAATCCAAAGATATCCATCATGGATTAGCGATACTTCTCCGGAGTAATCAATAAACCCCTGGTTTTGGTCAATTTTTTTTACAGATATTTCTCCTTTATGATATAGCTTTTTCAAATCGATAATATTAATGGCTGAATTTGTACCGGCAATTAAATAATCTTCAGGGGTACAATCTAACCATTTGATACTGGAGCCAAGCAAATTATTTTTTTTACTTATTTGAAAATGGTTAATGATAGAATCGTGCTCTAATTCTGTAATATAGATCATCCCATTTTCGCCACCTAAAATAATATTCCCATTGTTATCAAAACATACATCATTAAATGCGTGAAACTCCAGAAATGAATTGTAAAATGTTTTAAAAACCCCTTTGTTATAAAGGAATATTCCATTATCTCTGTTAATTAGCCATATTTTTTCACCGGAAGTTTTTATTCGTTTAATATTTACGGGTATTACATCATCAAAGAAATTATATACTTTTCTTTGTAAGCTTTTTTCAATATCGGGATATAAAAACACATCATTCCAGCTTGTGACAATTAGTTCATTATCAGGGCCAAATACAAAATTTGATAGCTCAACGGCTTCCAGATCATAATATTTAACGGTTTGCTTATTTTTGGAGATTTTAAATAATCCAACATTGCTTCCTATCCAAATATTCCCTTTTTGATCTTTTTTTATAGTATTTAACTTGTTCAAGGTTTTGTTTACTAACACATCGTACTTAAGCGGTTTGTATAAGCTGGTTGCCGGAATGATTTTCTTTTTATCATTTTCATGAGATAAATAAGGGTTGGGATAAGGATATTTTCCGCTTTTTATTAAGCGTTCATATTTTTTATACGAACCGGTAGGATCTTTTAAATAATAGTATTTTGTCTTAATTTCATTGCTTACAAACTGATTAAATGGTTTTTCAAATAATGAAAATGGATATGTTTTATAGGTTTGGTTGGGCAATATTTCTACAACATTTTGTGATGTAGTGAACCAGATATGATTATCATTATCAATGATTATGTTATGTATAGGGAAATTATTTATTTCAAAATCTTCAGGTTGATGATAAATAAAATTATTTTGGGGGTACATATATATACCATTATTTAACGTACCTATCCATAATATGCTTTCTTTTTCATCAAAAATTAAACTTGTTATATCTTTTGTTTTAATATTAAGATAGTTATTATAATATTTTATTTTTTGGTTGCAATATTGATATAACCCGCCATTATTCCGGAATTGATTGTTGACAGCAATCCATATATTGTTATCATTATCTTCTGTAAAATTAACAATATGACCTAATGTATCATGGATATAAATTTTTTCGTTCCCAATATGCTTAAATCCGGAACGGTTTATTCCAATTAATGTATCTCCCTTTGATGAAATGTACGAAGCAGAGATTGAACGATTAAATAAAGGGTGAGTTGCCGGCAAAGGTTGAAGTGCATTGTTTTCGATATCAAGTTGATAAACTCCATTGTCCTCAGTGAAAACATAAATAAAATTGTTGTTTGCCAGAAAAGATGTAATATAAAATCGTTGATTTGGAACAATTCCACTATTTGAGAATGACATAAATTTTTTCCCATTGTAAATGGATAATCCATTTTTTGTACCAATACAAAGCAAATTAAATTTTTCAAAATATTTAAGTGCTGTAATCTTATTACTGATGAGACCCTCATCTTTGGTATAATTTTGAATCCGGGATCCATTATAACTGGAAATTCCACCATTATGGCAGCCGAACCATAAATTCCCTTTATTGTCCTCTGTAATTGCAATAATATCATTCCCGGCAAGACCGTCCATTGAGGAAAATATTTCAAAAATATTCCCGTCGTATTTTGCAACACCGGCATGGGTTCCTATCCACAAAAAGCCTTTGCTGTCTTTGTATAGCGTATTGATTGTATTGTCAGGCAGCCCGTCGTTGATGGTATAATTCCGGGTATAGAAGTGTTGTCCTACTATGCTTCGGGGAAATAAAAACGTTACAAAAACGATAAACAGGATAATTTTTTTCATTCTTTCTTCAGTCGCTTATCTTTGGTTAATGCTTTTAGAAACTCATCGTTCCGGCGTGTAGCTACATCCAGCTCAATACCGTTGTCGAGTTTTATTTTATAGCCGTCGGTTTTACTATACGATTTAATATAGTTCATATTCACCAGATGCGATTTATGAATTCGAAAGAATAGTTCTTCGGGTAACATTTCTTCAATGCTTTTTAGGTTTCGCGCTACCAAAATGGCTTCGTTTCGATTAGTAAATATTTTGGTATAACTCTCTTCTGCCTGGCAGTAAACAATATTATTTATTTTTTCCATTTGAAAACCATCAAGGGTGGGGAGAGCAATCTTATTGAAATTACCATTGTCACTATTTAATGTAGTTAAAAAGGCCTCAATTTGTGCCGTATTGGAAGGCTTGTCTTGTTTTTTCTCCAGCCGGGTAAGTACTTCGCGTAAGTCAATATAATTAATAGGTTTGAGTAAATAATCCAGTGCTGCAAATTTTATCGCATCAATGGCATATTGTTTATAGGCGGTGGTGAAAATTACTTCGAAATTGTATATATCAAAATAATCAAACAACTTAAAACCATTTTCTTCAGGCATTTCAATATCCAGAAAAACTATATCCGGTCTGTATTTATTAATAGCAAAGACCCCTTCTTTAACCGAATCGGACATAAAAACAATGTGCAACTGAGCATTGAAATAGCGATGAATAATTTTTTCTAAAGCTTCTCTTGCATTTTTCTCATCATCAATAATAACACATGTTCTCATAAAATAATCTTAATTTTTATTATTGTAGATTGCTTAACTAAAGATAAGCGTTTAAAATATGTTATCAAAATACTTCAATTTTAATGTTTATTTTTGATTTAAATGATATTCTACCAACTTTTCCATTGGGTCTTTTACCACTTTTGTCATGTTAATCCCGTAAATCTGAGCTGTATTTTCCAGTTCAGATTTTAGATAATGAGCTACAGAACCTGCAAATCCTAACGAATAGTTTTTATAATCCGGATATTTACAAATATATTTTTCGAAAAGTTCTTGTATGGATTGCTGAATTAAGTTTTTTAAATAAGGATGTTTCTTCTTTTCGATAATAAAAGGGGTAAACGAAGCTAAAAATTTGCTTGGCATAGGTTTCTTATAAATTGAATACATAATGTCCGCATTACTAAGTGCATAATTCTTTTCCAATTCATTTTGTAAATCTTCGGGTAAATGGTTATGCAGATAATCAATCATAAGTAATTTTCCTAAATGAGCACCGCTTCCTTCGTCGCCCAATGCAAAACCAAGCGAATTAATTTGACGGGAAATTATTTCTCCGTTATAAGTTCCGGTATTTGAGCCGGTACCCATAATGGTGATAATTCCTTTTTGATTAAAAAAAACAGCCCTGGCAGCTCCGAGCAAATCATTCTCAATGATTATTTTTGCCTGGGTGAAAAAATCACTACATCCTTTAAAAATGATTTTTTTCGTTTGTTTTGAAGAGCATCCGGCACCATAAAAGTAAATGTTCTGAACCTGATCTTTATTTACTTCATGAGGAAAATGAAGGGTTAGTTCTTTGGTTATTGTTTGGTGGTTAACAAAATAAGGATTAAATCCATTGGTTCTGAAGAAATGGATTATACGTCCCTTATCAATGATTGTCCAGTTTGTTTTGGTCGATCCGCTATCGGCAACAATAAACATTATTTAGTTTGTTTTAGATACATATTTTAAATTTAATAAATTCATCGGATTGCTTTCAAATCCATTAATGTTTTCATGCACAAAGCGTACTGCCTCGTCGTAATACAAAGGAACCACAACAGCATCGTTCATGACGATCCGGTCCATTTGGCGGTACAGTTTATATCGAATAGAATCAATGGTTTCATCCATTGCTTTTTGGTAAAGATAATCAAATGATTTGTTTGCATAATGGGTATAATTTGGTCCTGTTGGACTAAAATTTTTGCTGTAAAACAGCGCCATATAATTTTCTGCATCCGGATAGTCGGCAATCCAGGAGCCACGGAAAAATTCAAGTTTCGAATGGGCCACCATTTCTCTAAATGTAGCGCCTGTGCTTACATCAATATTTATTTCAATACCAAATTGTGCGAGTTCTTGCTGTATATATTCACATAAATCGAGATAATCACTGGTGGTAGTGAGTTTAATCTGAGGCAAGCCCTCCCCGTTTGGGTATCCGGCCTCCTTTAATAATTCTCTTGTTTTCCCCGGCTTATATTCATACCCTTTAACTTCATCTGAAAATGAAGGCATTCCCTTAGGGATAAATCCATTTATAGCAGGGGTGCCAATATTATTGCGCAGGTATTTCATCATTTTTTTCCGATCGAATCCGTAATTTATTGCTTGTCGGATTTTTTTATTTAATACCGGCGATTTTTTATTGGATATTTTGGATGTATCAAGCAAGAATCCCAGATATTCAGTGTTCAGGTAAGGTTGCGAAATCATTTTAATTTGGTTCTTGTACTTAGGATTTAATCTTCCGTTACGGGTTATTAATTCGTCTTTATTTGCCGGGCTTAGTCCCGAAATAAAATCGATATTTCCTTTTAAAAATTCTAAAAATTCCGATTGTTTATCGTTGATAAAAGTTATCGATACAGCATCGAGATAAGGCAACGGATTCCCTTTTTCATCTTTTTCAAAATAGTTGGGGTTTTTGGTGAGGATAAGTTTTTCGCCTTCTTTCCAGAGTTTAAATTGAAAAGGCCCGGTACCTACCGGGTGGTTTCTGAAATCCTGCTTGTAATAATCTAAGGCTTCTTTAGGGACAACTGAACAATAGGGCATCGTGAGCAGTCCTAAAAAAGCAGGGAAAGGGTTTTTAAGTTTGATTTGCAATGTGGTATCATCTATGGCAGCAATACCGTTTTCTGCTACCTGGTTAAATATCCATGCTCCGGGAGAACCGGTCTTAGGGTCGATAATACGATTCAGGCTGTACTCAAAATCATGAGCAGTAACGATTCTTCCTTTCCCGTCGGGGAACAGGTTGGAGTGATGAAACCTAACATCATTTCTTAAATAAAAAGTATATTGTTTCCCGCTTTCAGCTATTTCCCACGCTTTGGCGATGCATGGTTTTATCAAAAGCTGATTGTCCATTTGAACCAGTCCGTTGAAAATCTGGTTTACCGGCCATATAAGCACCTGACTCTTGGCAAAAGCCGGATCGAGAGTTGCTATCCCTTTCGATTCGTTGTAGCGAAATACGTTAGGGTGTTTTATTGTTTCTTTTTCAGTACAAGAGAAAAAAAATAGCGATATGAGAATTGTTAAAACTGCCGGTTTCATCATGGGTTATTCGTTTCTGCAAAAATAGATAAAAGTTATGAAACCCATCATTAAAAAAGCCAGAAACCTGGTGTTCCTGACTTTCTTAATACCCTAAAAATTAAACCTAAAATTTAAATGAAAAAAATTGCTCTTTAAACAAAAATTTTACTCCAGACACTAAAATTTGTAAGCCTAAACAATCTTTATAGTAATAACGAATAGCACCCCCTTTTTGTTTCAAAATTTTTGAATAAAATGATGTTTTTTTTGTTTCTTAAGTGGTGAATTTCAGGAAACTATTGTGTGTTCTGTCTTTTGGAATGTTAAGAATATGAAAAAAACCGGCACAAAAAATTGTACCGGAATTGTTGCTAAAATGGTTGAAAATTTATTAAAATTTTAGGGTTAAACCTCCCATTAAATTTATTCCTGCCTGAGGGAAATATCCATCCATGACATATTCTTTGCCCCCTAAAATATATCGGTAAGCCCATGCATTGGATTCGTATTGATGATTAAAAATATTGTTTATCATCAAACTGAATCCAATCTCTTTTATTTTGCTTGTTTTTATGGTGTAACTTAATTTTAGATCATTAACAAAGTAAGGGTCAATGGCTCGTTCATCGTTTGATGTATTATCAATGTATTGTTTGCCTACGTACTTTGAAATAAACTCGGTTTTAAAATTTCTTGTAATATCATATGCGATTGATCCATTAGCAATTATCTCGGGTGAAAAGGAGAGGTCTGTTTGTCCCAGATTTTTTTCTTTTTGGTCTCCGGTGTCCCAATTGTCAACATACTCGGTAAAATCGTTAATTTTATTTTTACTGAAAGTAACATTTACGTCTACCTGTAACTTGTTAAGTATTCTGACACCCCCCGAAAGCTCTAATCCTAGTCTATAACTTTCATCAACATTGGTCATGATTGCAGAACCTACATCATTAATCTTTCCGGTTAATACCAATTGATTAAAATAGTACATATAGTAAATGTTCGCTTGCAGGTACCTTTTCGTTGCATTATAATTATATCCCCACTCGAAATCGTAAAGTGTTTCATGAGTAGGTTCCGGGCGATAAGGTTCTGCATCTTTATAGTTGGTACGGTTGGGTTCACGATGGGCTACCCCAAATGTAAAGAAGCTTGAGTGTAAATCGTTTATCTCGTAAAATAATCCCAGTTTGGGATTAAAGAAATCAAAAACATGACTTTGTGTTATATCCCGTAAATCATCATCAATACCAAGGATGTCATACGCTATATGTCTGTATTGTAAATCGATGTAAGTACTTATTTGAGATGAAAAGTGATATTTCATTTTTGTGTAAATGTTAAAATCTTTTTTGATTCCATCATTTTCGTACCAGCGATGTCTCATATCTCCATTGCTGGCATATTTTGCCCAGATTACTTCTCCAAAATGGTCGCCAATATATTTATTCCATCCTCCGCCTAGGATTAGATCAAACTCTTCTTGTTTATAATCGACAGAAAAAATTCCCCCCAAAAAATGATTGTCGAGCCATTTTTGCTGAATCAGGTCAGTGCTTGTGATGGTGTCATTTCCTATGATTACATTGTCTAACAGGTAATCTTCAAAATCTCGTTCTTTTTTATATTGCTCGTAGAAACCTCGACCACGTGTATAATGCATTGCTGTATTGAGATGAAAATCAGGGTTTATTTCGTATGAATAAAACAATTGATAATGGTCTTGTTGGTAATTATCGGTTTCGTTATCATAGGTATATAGATTATAGGTACGGCTATCTGAATTTATCATATGCTCATATTCTTCTTCATCTATCAGCCCATGATCAAGATAACGCTGCATTCCTTCATAATCATCTTCAAGCCGGACTTTTGGAATGCCGTTCCATGCCTGGTAAGTTTTTTCTTTGCCCGAAATGATATTAACCTTTAAAATACTATTGCTTGAATGATAAGCTCCTGATAAATAAAATGATTTAAGATCTGACGAGGCCCTGTCTATAAAACCATCGGATGTAACTTTTGATAAGCGTCCGTCAAAGGTAAATTTGTTGTTCAGTAAACCGGTTCCGAAACTTACAGAATTTCTAAATGTGTTAAAGGACCCTGCATACGAATGTATTTCGGCATAAGCATCTTTATGATAGGTTTTGGTTTGTAAGTTCAGTGTTGCTCCAAAAGAAGCAGCCCCGTGTGTAGAAGTACCTACGCCACGTTGTATCTGTATATTATTTACCGACGACAACAAGTCGGGCATATTTACAAACCAGACCCCATGTGATTCGGCATCGTTCACCGGAATCCCGTTTACGGTAATGTTTATCCGGTTTATGTCAGTTCCCCGAACCCGGAAATAGGTGTAACCCACACCTGTTCCTGCATCCGATGTTGAAACAATAGAAGGAGTGCGGCTAAGCAAATAAGGAATATCCTGCGTAAAATTGTTTTCTTTAATCTGACTGTTGGAGATATTGGTAAAAGATACCGGATCATCAATTTTTGCCCGCGTAGCTCTAATAATTACCTCATCGGTAAGGATGTTTGATGGCTCAAGAATAAATTCGAAATGTTCAGATTCTTCAACCTCAATAGTATCCTCAAGGGTTTTATAACCAATATATGATATGATTATGGTATAATGGCCGGGTTTTAATTTTGTTAATTTAAACTCTCCGTTTGTGTTGGTTGCTGTACCCCTGTAAGTTTCATTTATGGTAACGTTTGCTCCTACAAGGGCTTCCTCTTGTTGATTCTTTACAACCCCTGTGATGGTTTGTTGAGCATAAGCAGGTAACATTAAAAATGGTAAAAGAAAAATAAATACTATCCGTTTCATCGTTTTTTTAATTTTTTATCGTTTAATACTTTCGGATAGTTGATGTACTGAATAACTTACAGAATGAATCTGAGGCCTCAGATAAATCATTGTTTTTATAAATAATGATTACGTTTACTTATTCAATAAGCAAAAAGCACAAATCAACTATAATAAAAACAATGGGAAATTTTTGATTTACTCTTTTTCCCTATCCGGAATTACCCGGACCAGGTTCGAAGGGTATGATCTCAGCCTGTAATATTTGGCACCCCATTGAATGGTTCAAATGTAAACCTAATTTTTGGTGTAAACAAAAAAAACCGGCAAAAATGCCGGTTTTAATAAATAGTGTCTATTAAATGATTAGTTTTCTTCAATGTTTAATACATCTTTCATTGCTTTTTTTAAGGAGTCTTTTGGTAATGCACCCTGTGCCATTTGTGGTTGTCCGTCTTTAGGAACAAATAGTAACGAAGGAATACTTCTGATTCCAAACATCGCTGCTAACTCCTGCTGATCTTCTGTATCTACTTTATAAATATTAATTTTTCCTTCGTATTCTCCTGATAATTCTTCCAAAATAGGAGCTACTATTTTACAAGGTTGACACCAGTCAGCATAAAAGTCAATTAAACAGGGTAAATCACCTTCAAATTTCCAATCTTTATTCTCTTCCCAATTAAAAACTTTTTCCTTAAATGTTTCTTTTGTTAAATGTTCTAGCATTACTTTTTAAATTTTATTTGTTATTGATAAAAATATTTATATTTCTAAAATATTAAATATATGAATTTCTTATATCTTATCAAACTATATTCCAAACATTAAAATGGCCTAAATAGTTCAAATAAAATGTAAATAATTGTAATTTTGTCATGTAATTTAATAAATTGTCATATCTACATATGAAGAAATGTCTGAATAATAAAATTTTTCAAATTATCTCTGATATAGCCGATAAAAACAAACGGCCAACTTTTGTAATTGGAGGCTTTGTCCGGGATTGTTTATTAAAAAGGCCATCGAAAGACATTGATATTGTTACGGAAGGAAGTGGAATAAAATTAGCCGAAGATGTTGCTCGTGAAATTAATCCATCGATAACAGTAAGTGTGTTTAGAAATTTTGGCACAGCGATGTTTAAGTATGATGATTTGGAGATTGAATTTGTTGGAGCAAGAAAAGAGTCGTATCGGAGAAGTTCTCGCAACCCTGTTGTCGAGGATGGTTCGCTTGAAGATGATCAAAAACGAAGGGATTTTACGATAAATGCATTAGCGATTGGTTTAAATAAATCGAGCTACGGCCAATTGGTTGATCCTTTTGACGGACTCGATGATTTGAAAAATAAAATAATTCGTACTCCGTTAAATCCTGACACCACATTTTCTGATGATCCGTTACGTATGTTACGTGGCATCCGGTTTGCATCACAACTAAATTTTAACATCGAAGAAGAAACGTATGCGGCAATCCGTAAAAATAAAAACCGCCTTAAAATTCTGTCGAGAGAACGGATTGTGGATGAGATAAATAAAATTTTACAATCACCTAAACCATCTTTGGGTTTTCGATATTTGGATGATACTGGGTTACTGGAGGAATTTTTACCTGAATTATCCGGGTTAAAAGGAGTGGAAACAAAAAAAGGCAGAAAGCATAAGGATAATTTTTTACATACTATCGAAGTCGTCGATAATATCCGCAAAAGAACAGACAACTTATGGTTATTATGGGCAGGATTGTTACATGATATTGCAAAACCTAAAACCAAACGGTTTTCTGTAGAAGTTGGCTGGACTTTTCATGGGCATGACCGTCTGGGAGCAAAAATGATTCCCCCGATTTTTAAACGATTAAAGTTACCGTTAAATGATAAAATGAAATATGTGCAGAAATTAATTCAATTGCATTTGCGTCCCATTGTTTTATCACAGGAAGAAGTTACTGACTCTGCTGTTAGACGGTTACTTTTTGAAGCGGGTGACGATATTGATGATTTGATGATTTTATGCCGGGCAGATATCACTTCAAAAAATGAATATACCATAAAAAAACATTTAAATAATTTTAAGCTGGTAGAACAAAAATTGGTAGAGATCGAGGAAAAAGATGCTGTTCGGAACTTTCAACCTCCTATATCCGGGGAAGAGATTATAGAAACTTTTGGAATAAAACCTTGTAAACTGGTTGGTGATATTAAAAATGCTATTAAGGAGGCCATTTTGGATGGCGAAATAAATAATAATTACCAGGAGGCCCATGGATTTATGGTAAAAAAAGGAAAAGAATTGGGATTAAGCCCAAAAAATACTTAAAAATAAATGGGAAAATGGGTGATTAATTTATTTATCAGAAATTTTTTTTTATGGGTTGAAATTTAAAATCATGTAAATAGGAAGATGATCGCTATAGCCTCCGTTGTACCTAAAGCCTATAAATGTTCTGTTAGGTTTGTATCCATAAAAACTATCATCAGGTTCCAATAAAAAATCTTTATTAAAAACATGTACATCATCCAGTCTGGTAAAAATATCATTTTCTTCATTTAACAAATAACCTGAAACAATCAATTGGTCAAGCATTGCCCATTTTCCCTGATATTTATGACTTCCCATATTAAGCGTTTCTTGCAAATAATGGGATGCATTGTAAAGTTTAGTGTTTTCAATGGATTCAAAGTTAAGATTTGCCTGTAAAACATCTTTTACGCTTTTATTTATCGGGGTGTCGTTAAAATCACCTGTAATGATAATATTAGCATGAGGATTAGAATTAAAAATTGAGTCTGTGGTATTTTTTAATGTTTGTGCAGCAGTAATTCTGTTATCTTCCGATTCTAACTGACCACCCCATCGCGAAGGCCAGTGGTTGATAAAAATATGTAATGTGTCTGTTTTATTGGCAATGCCTTTTACATATAAGATATCCCTGGTTTTATAATCTGGATTGTCAGGGAAATTTACAGGTATTGCTTTGTTATAAACCGGATAAAACAGTTCTTTTCGGTACAATAGTCCAACATCAATACCTCGTCGGTCAGGGGATTCGTGATGTATAATTTGATATTCAAATTTTACCAGGGGAGTATTGTTTACTAAATCAGTTAGTACTTTTCGGTTTTCTATTTCACAAACTCCAACAATTGCAGGTGGATTCCATCCACCCACAGCGATTATAACTTTATAAATATTCTTTAATTTTTGGTAATATTTGAATTTTGTCCAGTACCTGTCTCCATCGGGTAAAAACTCTTCATCATTTTTCAGGCTGTCGTTTTCTGTGTCAAATAAGTTTTCAACATTATAAAACATAATTTTATATGCATCATCATCATATTGTGCATGGGTGCTTTTCCCAACAAAAACAAAGAATAAAATATATAGTGATAATAGAGTTTTTTTTATCATTATTGGTTTTCAGTTCTTTCAAAAGCACCTAAATCGGGGCCATTATCAATTGTACGATTGTTTAGATTAATATCGAGCGGGAATAAACTGCCATATTCCGGGCTGCCATAATCTTTGGTAACGGATAAAGTGTCAAGTTCAAAGTTATTATTGTAAGGATCTTTAAACTTTGGGTTCTGATTAACAATTACGTTTTTAAAAGAGTTATTATCCTGAGTAGAGAAACCTTCATCAACTTTTATCAGTGTATGATCAAATAAGAAATTAAAATTTTCCGTTTCTTTTTTATCTAAAAATAATTCTGATTCTTTACTCCCATAAATTATACAATTTCCGAATGTTGCTTCATTTAAAGGCCTAACCTGTAAATTGCTATAAATATCAATATAGTAATTGTTAAGTAATACCGAAGGGGTTGTGCGGGTTGAATATCCCCAATAGTTGGCCAAAGTACAATGATAAAAAGAATACGAACCCCCTATTGTAAGAGCAACAGCAAACTGTCCGCAGTTAGCGATTACATTGTTGTAGGCTTCTATTTTAGCGCCTTGTGCATACAGTCCAATAGCAGTCATATTTAAAATTTTACTGTTCGATAGTATTAATGTTGGTTCTGATTCATTAGCCAGCGAATCTACCTGTATCCCAATAACAGCATTCTTTACTTCCGTAAAATCAAGGATATTATTGCTACTTCCTTTCATTATCCATATCCCATCCCATTGTCCGGGAACATCCTCGTAATCTTTTTCGGGTCTGTCGCCCTGAAAGATAATAGGTTGCTCAAAAGTACCATCGGCAATAAGTGTTCCTAAGACATACAACCGTGAATTTTTATGAAAATGCAGTTTTGTTCCGGGTTCAATGGTTAAGGTGCTGTTTGTGTCTACCAGCATCGAATTGTAAATTAGGTAAGGTTTGTTGTTGGTCCAGTATTGCGTTCCTTCAATAGTCCCGTTTTCATCACCATTAATCAGATTTACATCCTGGCCCCATGAAATAAGATTGATATCCTGTGTATTGTTTTTATAGGCAAAAAGTATTGAATCATTAACTACCATGGGTAGATCCGAATTATTAGGATCAATTGTTACTTCAACAAAAATATATAAGCTGTCTTTTCCTTTTATTTCATAATTGTCAAGCTTGGTCCCCGAAAAGCCGTCAATATTTATTCGGTAAGGAGAATCGTTCCCTCCGGCAAGGGAAATAGATGAAATTTTTACCGTTTTAGCGTAAGGATTTTTTACGGTTAAATATTTTGTTGATGTTCCAATGGTTGTAAAAATAGTATCGAACATAATGGTATCCTGCGAAAATTCCAGTCTTATATCGGATGAATCATAAAATTCTTCCTTTTCACAAGAAATAATTAGAAAGGTTATAATTAAGAATAAAAATAAATGAATTTTTTGATGCATTGTATAGATATAATAATATTTAACTAGTAACGGTTTTTATCTCAATAAATTTTAAATGATTTTAATTTTTTAATTATAGAATTTGTTATTATTTTTATTTTTCAATTACAAATTTAAATAAATGTTTACATTTGTTATATATTGATTTTAAAAAGCTTTAAAAACTACAATGCATATACAAAAAGCCATATCAGACAACCTAATTGAAATAATGTATTTATTGCGGCAATGTATTGAAGATTTTAATAAAAACAATATTTATCAATGGAATATTTCCTATCCCGATACTTTCAGATTAATGCAGGAAATTGAGAAAGGTTCTTTGTACCTCATGATAAATAAGGGGGTTCCTGTAGGAACGATTACTTTTGATGAGCAACAAGACGAAGTTTTTAATGAGGTAGCCTGGAAAAATAATGACGGGAAATTTATTGTTATTCACAGAATTGCTGTATATCCAACCTGGCAGCGTAAAGGGGTGGGGCAAAAATTAATTGAGTTTGTTGAAAAGTTTGCTCAGGAAAATAAGTACCAATCGGTACGGTTAGATGTTTCCAGTTCCAATCAAAAGCTGGTAGAATTGTACGAAAGGCTGGGCTTTAGTCAAACCGGCGATATCTTATATCCAAAGCAAAAAATCCCTTTTAAGTGCTTAGAGAAGGTTTTTTAAAAAGAAAAGCCCGGAAAAAATGTTCCGGACTTTAAAAAAGCAAACTTAAATTAAAAACCAACTAATTAATCCTAAACTATAAAATCGTTGAATAATTAAATTAACCCCTAAATTTTACCATGATATATTTTTATAGTTCAATTTGCTCTCCTTTATAAAATTCTAATATTTTTTTCCTGAAAATAAACTCATATTTAGCTTGGGCCACATTTGACAGCGCAATGTTATACTCATTTTTAGCCGATTTGTATTCAATAATATCAACCATCCCCACCTCGTATTTTTGTTCGGTGTACCGAAAAGCTTCAGCCATCGATTGTGCCGATTCCAGGTTTGCCTTATATCTATCCTGAGCAGCTATTGCCTGAGTATTGGCTTGTTGGATAGTTTTATATACATTTTGCTTTTGTAATTCTAAATTTAATTTCGAATCAGCCAGGTTTATTTTTGCCTGGTCAATAGATGTTTTTGTTCGCCAGCGATTAAAAATAGGGATTTGTAACGCTACAAATACTGCATGACTTGCATTATCATTTATCTGGTCCATGAACGGGTAGTTATTGGAATATATTCTTTGAGTATTATAGTTGAAAATATTTTCACCACTTTCAGTAACTCCTGTTGGATTCTCCGAAAGCTCTACAGTCATATCTTCAAGTTTGTCGGTTATTTCATTATATCTCGAGTTATATTGATAACCCAAACTTAATGTAGGGCTTAATTGTCCTTTTGAAATGGCTAAACTTTTTTCAGAGCTTTTTACTTGTATTTTAGCCCCTTTAATCTCTGGTAATATCTCTAATGCATTGGTATAAATTGCGAAAACATTATTAGCACTTTCTTCTGCTATATCCGGAATTTTTGGAAATTGTATTTCAAAACCATCCGTACTTTCAAGATTTAGAAGTTGAGTTAAATCTAAATAAGCAATCTTTAAATTATTTTTTTTATTTGTTAAATCAGCCTTTTCGGTAGCTGCTTGTGCCTTTATTTGGAGCAAATCACCTTTGGCAGCATTTCCTATGTCTACCAGTCTTTTTGTTTTTTCAATCTGCTCTAATGTTACCTTTAATTGCTCTTCTGCATTATCTACCAGTTCTTTGTTTAATAAAATTTGTAAATAAGCAGTAGTAATATTTAAAGTGACATCATTTTTTGCTTTTTCAACACTTTCGAGTTGTGCCATTAAATCCAGCTTGGATTTCTTTATACTATTAAAATTTTGAAGTCCGTTAAATAGATTAACTTCTGATGTTAAATAAACATTCCCTCCCTGAAAATTTTCATTTACATATTGATAAGTTTCATAATTTATTGCTTTTCCTGAGTTATAGTAGTGTTGTCCCCGGGCATTAAGGTTAGGCAATAACTCCATTTTTGATTGTTTGTAATTTTTTTCTGCAATATCTGCTGACAACTCTTGTCTTTTGACGGTTATGTTATTATCAATTGCATAATTAATACAATCCCTCAGGGTCCATACCTTTTGTGCTTTTAATGAATTAAAAGATAAAAGGAAGCCTATGGTTAATGTTAAAATGATTGGATAGGATTTCATATTCATGATTTTATGGATATTAATATGATTCTGTTTTCTTTAAACATAATTTATGCCAAAAGTCTTATTTTTTTGATAAACAGGGTGTTAATTCTGTATTATTAAAAAATTATCTTTTTTAGTGCCCGATATCGGAACACTGGGTGTTCGTTAATGTACACCCCCGTATTTGTTGAAAACAAGCATGAAAAAAAACGGTTATTTATAAAATCAGTACGGTTATATTTAAATTCCATACGATAAAAAAGTCGTTATTTTTTCATACTTATAAATATATATTTTAGCCTTGACAAAAAGAAACGGGAAATTATAAATTTAAAATTGAATGAAAAAATATTTTAAGACAATTTACCCCAAGATTTTAAATGTTTTCCCTGTCGATGATGGTTTTCAAGTTTCATTTCTTTTGGAGAACCTGTTTTATAAAACAGATGAACAAATCAATAGCCTGAATAAATCTTAACCCCATTGAAAATGAATTTTATTAATATTAACGTAAGCGTAAAAAGTAAGGAAAATGAATTAACACTTGTATTATTTAATAAAATTTATTCAACCCCGGATGGAATAATAAACCGATGGACAACAAAACCAGACAGTGACTATAAACTGGAAATACTGATTAGTGGGAATGACATCTCTTTTGAAAACTCCAGGGTCATTAAAGATATGGATATCATTTCTTCTGATCAGGAAGTATTAGATCAGGTTATTTCAAAACTATTTGAATATAAAATTTTCGAAATGCAAAAGTCATTATCCGAATTATAAACTTATTAAAACCAACAAATATATGTATCGAACTGTTTGGAAAGAATGTCAAAGCGCTATTTGCCAGTTGAGTTTTTATAGTTCAGCAGGTATTAAGATTATTTCAATGACTGGTTTTAAAACGAATGATCACTTTTTAATTACCGATGATTATATAGGTAAGATATATAAAGCAAGTGAAGTTTGTATCCGGTTTTTAAAAGATGATGGATGTACAGAAGCAGCCAGTGTTAGAATTCCGATGAACGAATTAAAACAGCGCATTATACGTAGTTTTGATGATAAAAATTTTCCCTTTGCAGCAATTAATATTGATTTTGATGAGTTTAAAAAGATAAAATCATTGAAACTAAAGCAACCATCAGATAAAATTAATATTGGACAACCAATTGCTTTATTGGGATATCAACTGGATAGAGAAAATTTAGCGATAAAACAAGGGATTATTTCCTCTGCCTTTATTCATTCCACCGGATTACAATATTTTCAGGTTGACTCATCGATTAAACAAGGAAACTCAGGAAGTCCTGTAATTGACACAGAAACCTTTGAGGTCATTGGTTTTATAGGGCATCGTTTAGCTACGATTACACAGTCACATAAAAGAATTAAACAAATTATTAATAATAACCTGGCAATCCTTAAAAAATCACAGGGTAAATTTAATGTTGAAGATATCGACCCAATCCAGGTGCTTATCGCTAATCAAAATCAGATAAAGCATATTTCGAATGAGATATATAAAACAGCTAATATGAGTATTGGAAATGCATTGGATATAAAATATGTTCATGATCTTTTCGAAGAATTTATCGATGCTGAAGTTTTGCAGTCTTCTGAAAAATATCAGCACGATATTTAGTTCCTTAATGTAAGATGGTTTAGGTTAAAAGAGGCCGCACTCATTTCTGGAGGCGGCTTCTTTGTTTAAAAGAAAATATGTCTTTTCTTTGACCTTATTTTTAGTTTTTGTTCGTAGATTTATAATCAATTAAAATAATTAAAATCATGATAAATAAAAACACAATTCTTGCATTTATTGAGGGAATAGAACTATTCAAGGGTTTGTCTGAAAAAGAGTTAAATATTTTAGCCGAAAATATTGAAGTAAAAAAATATTCAAAAAAAGATCTCTTATTTGAAGAAAATGGCCCCCGTACCGATATTTTTATTATTTATGAGGGAGAAGTAGAGCTTTTTAAAACGGTTCATTTTGGTTCTGAAACCAAGCTGTCTTACTTTAGTAAAGGAGATTTTTTAGGCGAAGGTTCCTGGGCTGATGATTCCCCGCACTCAACCTCGGCACGAGCCTTAAAGGATACCACTGTTTTTAGCATAAGCAAAAGCTATTTTAATGAGAATGGCCCGGCCGCTGTGATAATTTTCAGTAACATTGCACGAGTTATTTCCCGACGAATGCGGCACGCGAACAACAGAATGTTGAATGTTGCTGCTCAATATGAATCCGGAAGAACAAGAAATGAACATGATTTATTAGGGGACAGGGAAGTGCCAACTGAGTATCTCTACGGTATTCAAACGCTAAGAGCTATTGAAAATTTTAATATCAGTGGTGTAACGCTTAATTTTTTCCCTGTGATTATTAAATCTTTGGCCATGGTAAAACTGGCTGCTGCACAAACAAATGTTGAGCTGGGATTGCTCGATTCATCTGTAGGGAATGCAATTGTAAGGGCCTGTAATGAAATAATAAACGGGAAATATCATAATCATTTTATTGTTGATATGATACAAGGTGGTGCAGGAACATCTACCAACATGAATGCCAACGAAGTTATTGCCAACAGGGCATTGGAAATTATGGGCTATGAAAGAGGTCAGTATGAATTTTGCCACCCAAATAATCATGTTAATCTTTCACAATCAACAAATGACGCTTATCCTACTTCCGTGAAGATTGCGATTATAAAGAGTAACCAAAAATTGATTCAGGGGTTAAATGAGTTGGTAAAATCATTTTATCAAAAAGCAAAAGAGTTTGCTCATATCATAAAAATGGGACGTACCCAATTGCAGGATGCTGTTCCAATGACTCTTGGTCAATCATTCGAAGCCTACGCTGTTACTTTAGAGGAAGAAATTGAACGATTGAAACAAAATGTAAATTTATTTTTGGAAGTTAACATGGGTGCAACGGCTATTGGCACAGGGATAAATTCAGAACCTGAATATGCTGAAAAAGTAATTAAGTATTTGCGGAAAATTTCCGGTTTAGATGTTGTAAATGCAAAAAACTTAGTTGAAGCCACACAGGATACCGGTGCTTTTGTTATGTATTCATCAGCTTTAAAACGATTAGCCGTTAAACTTTCAAAAATATCCAATGATCTAAGATTATTATCATCGGGTCCACGTACAGGAATTAACGAAATAAATTTACCTCCGATGCAACCTGGTTCATCTATTATGCCGGGGAAAGTAAACCCTGTGATACCCGAGGTGGTTAATCAAATTGCTTTTAAAGTTATCGGGAATGATTTAACCGTAACCATGGGTGCTGAAGCCGGACAACTTGAGTTAAATGTTATGGAGCCCGTAATTGTTCAAAGTATTTTTGAGTCGATTGAAATGTTGGTAAACGGGATGAAAACATTCAATTATCGATGTGTTAGCGGAATTACGGCGAACGAGCAACGATGCCGCGAAATGGTTAAAAATAGTATTGGTATAGTTACAGCGCTAAATCCTGTTTTAGGATATGAAAAATGCTCTATTCTAGCTAAAGAAGCCCTTAATACAGGAAGAAGTGTTTATGATTTGGTAATTGAGAAAGATTTTCTATCAAAAGATGAGATAGATGAGTTGCTAAAACCTGAGAATATGATTAAACCTCAGAAAATGAAAAGAAAGTAATGTTCAAGAGGTTGTCCAATAAGTATTTGTGGAACCCTGCTTGCAGCAGGCAAGTTTGTGATTCCTTTGTGTGACCCAGCCTGCCGGCATGGCAGGGAAGTCGCGAAGTTTCGCTAAGCAAATGAATAATCAATTTCCCATTTTTAAATACTTTTTGGACAGCGCTTTTTTATTATTCTAGGGCTGACAAAAACTGTATCGTGTCTATATTGTCTGCATAATCCCATAATTCTGGTTGTTGAGTTTTTCCCAGTGGAACTCCTTTTTCAGGAAATCTGATGTTGGATGCAATGCATTGAATCAGATCATTGTTAAGATTTATGAAGTCTTTAACCCGGTTAATATGCTCATAAATTTCAAAATAAATAACGGCAATGGGTGAGGATAGACCCTGATCTTCTTTTAACAATACAAATCCGTTATCAAAGTGCTGTACCTGGTTCATCAGAAAAATCGATCGGTTATAATCAAAATTATTTGCATACTGATGGTGATTGTATATGCTCTGATAATGCTCGATATTTGAAAAGAAGTGATCGAAGTGATAATCTTTTGGAACAAATAATTTGGACACATTACGGCATCCTAAACCAAAGTAACTAAAAATATCATCAGCTAATAATTGAATGTCCCCGGCTGATTCATTGCCATCTAAAACAGCAGCAGAACTCCTGTTTTTTCTGATAATATTTGGATACTTCCCAAAGTAATATTCAAAATATCTTGAGGTATTGTTGCTTCCGGTGGCAATAATGGCATCAAATGATTTGAGTTGATTTTCTTCAAAGAATATTAGATGTTTAAAATCAGGATTATAATCCATTAAAAAATCAGCAACAAATTGTAATAACCGATTATCTTTTGATGATAATTTACCATAAAACTGATGTCCGGAAATTAAAACAGAGATAAAATCATGAAATCCAACCAAAGGAATATTCCCTGCCGTAATAACCCCAATTTTTTTCCCGGGTTTTTCTTTTTTTAGCTGGGGATAACCGCTAATCCATTTTTCCAGTTTTTCTGGTGTAATTGAATCGCCAATGGCTTGTATTGACTTCCTGATATTTTCCTCAGTAAACCATGGATTATAAATATGATCGTTTACGGCAATATCTTCAAGTATTCTGGTTTGCTTGTCATCTCCATCAGGGAATTTTCTCAGAAAATTTCCCAGTACTTCAAAACCTTTTATTCGTTCTTTCAAATCCATGGTGCTAAATTAAATAATATCCATTTAAAAAAATAATGGATGATTGTTAAACAACCATCCATTAATAGATTATAATGGAATAGATTTAAAGTGCTTCCCAGGGCATTTGGGTGAAAATAGTGCTTAATGCAGCTCCTACGATTAACAGGTAGATGATTATCACTACAAGATATATTGAGGATAAAATGGTTCCAATGATAGCACATATTCTTCCGGCATTCATATTTTTGTACGATCCTATAGTATATTGCTCCGGATTACTGGCATACAATGCTTTTGCTTTATTTGATAAAACAAGCGCTATAATTCCCATTGTGATACCAAATAACCCATAGCACCAGCATATGGCAATAGATAAAATTCCTAGTACCAGAACAGCAGATGAGTTAGGTAAGGATTGTTGTACAATTAGTTTTGTTTCGTTTGGTTGGTTCGTTGTATTTTCCATTTTAATTTGGTTTAGTAAATGATTAGTTTATAAATATAACTTAAAACTACAATAGATGTATTAATAATAAACATAATTTTTAATACCTGTGCTCCTTTAGCGAATTTAAATATCAAATGTAAGATTAAATACATAATCATTATTATCGTAGGAAGTAGTGCAGGAAATAGCATCAGGCTTTCAGGAAGGTTCCCTTTTAATAATTCAATAAATGCTCGTTGCATTCCACATCCCGGACATTCTATCCCAAAATATTTTTTATAAAAGCAGCTTTGCAGATGCGATTCGAGCCATTGAATCAGTTTCTGTATCATCTGTTTGTTTTTAGCAACCTCTAAAATAATAAAAAAATAAAACTTAAGCGGAAAACAAAATGGATACATAATCTACCACTTCATTGGATGGAATAATTTCTCCTGAATGGCCTGTTTTTAATTTATCTACGTTGGGTTTTTCCGAAACAAGTTTAGCATATTCCATGAGGGTTATTATAGGCCCATAACCGCAAACCGAGATGTTTTTTTCTTTGATAACTTTTTCTACACCCACTGAGTTTAAATTTAAAATATTTTCAATCACATAATGATCTTTTTCTTTTCCTTGTTCCGGCGTCAGAAAATGAGAGAAATCTGAAGATGCAATGATTAAAATTTTTCGCTTAGTTAAATCTGCAGCATCTTTAATTCTTCCAGCCAGGTGTTTTGCATTTTTAAATGTTTGATGCGAAAGGGTTATTGGAGCAATTTTAAACGGATAGTCTAAAAAATGTTGTAAAAAAGGCACCATCACCTCTGCCGAATGTTCATTTTGCTGCTCAACCCCGGATACCGGAATACCCAGCTTTTTCCCAAGATCGGTATCAACGTCTACTTTTCCCAGAGGAGTTTCCCAGGCTTCGTTATCGTCAAATGCGATTTCATGTCCAAAGCCGGTATGATTGGGATTGATGATGATAATTGTATCGTATTTATGTTTTGATTGTTTTAGAATCTCAAAAAAATGTACTGCCTGATAAGCTGAAAACATATATCCGGCATGAGGTACAACCCCTCCAATAATTTTTTTATTCTTTAAGTTTAAATTTATCTGAGGATATTCTTTCTGCTTGATTTCTTCAATCTGTTGGATTATGTCATCTTTTTTTGCCGGATAAAACCTTCCGGCAACTACTGCTTTTCTTATACTCATAACACTATTCTTTATCATATTTAAAGATCGGTTTTCCGCATTTTGAACAATTTCCATCGGTTGACAGGGAATGTTTTTTTAACATATATCCCTTTCGGGTAATTAAAAGTTCCCCGCAATCAGAGCAATAGGTGTTATTTCCTTCTGGCAGATTTATATTTCCCATATAGACATATGATAAATAGTTTTCGGCAATTTCTTTAAACCCGATTAATGTATTGATTGAAGTTGCTTCAATATTCATCTGATAAGTTGGATAATATCTTGATAAGTGGAGTACCGTTTCTTTTCCTGTATTTTGGGCAATCCATTTAACCATCTGCTCAAATTCATCGGGGTTATCATTTAAGGTTGGAATGACTAAATTGGTAATTTCAAGATGTTTGCCTGCATTCGCAATATTAACTAATGTTTCTTTTACCGGTTCGAGTTGTGATTTCGTGTATTTTGTAAAAAAGTCATTGTTGAAAGCTTTCAGGTCTACACTGTAAGCGTCAATTACCTGATGTAAATGATGTAAAGGTTTGCTGTTAATAAACCCATTGGTAACCATCACATTTTGCTGGTTGTTTTCTTTTACTTTTTCTGCTGTGTGAAGCATAAACTCGTAAAAAATGGTAGGCTCATTATAGGTATAGGCAACACCTAGGTTCGATTTTTTTGCATGAGCAATTTGAGCAACCTTTTCGGGAGATGAAATCATGTTTTCTCGAACAAGCTCATCAAGGGCCGTTTGCGATATTTGCCAGTTTTGGCAAAACTGGCATTTTAAATTACAGCCAAAACTTCCTACCGATAATATTTCGGCTCCTGGATAAAAGTGGTATAAAGGTTTTTTTTCTATCGGATCGAACCCCATAGAAGAAATTAATCCGTAATTTGATGAAATTAATTTACCTTCAATATTTTGTCTTACTTTGCAGATGCCAAACTCTTCTGAATGAATTATACAATTGTGCGGGCATAATTCACATTGAATCTTCTTGTTTTCTTTTTGAGTGTAATATAATGCTTCCATAAACCTATCGTATCATAAATTTTTTATAGTTCGACAAAGGAATTTCTTCATGTTTTACATCATCCACACGAGCCCATGTAGGACCTTGCTGGCACCAAACTAAAAATTCCTCAAGGATTTCACCTTTCCCTTCAACTTCAATATAAACGGCTCCATCGGGTTTGTTATGGACAAACCCTTTTATGTCCAGCTCGTTAGCTTTCTTCAGGGCACTGTATCTAAAGCCAACGCCTTGCACTTTTCCGTAAATATAAATCATATATGCTTTTTCCATAGTATTATTCGTAACGTGCTGTTTTAAATATCATAAACGCTAAATCTTTATTGTCTTTGTCTTCTAATCCTGCCGTTTTCTTGACAGCATCTGTTAATTGATTAGTAGTTTTTATCCCTTTCGTTCCCGGCATAATAAATCCGCTATTCCCTTCTTTATCTGTTACATATAAACCATGTTTTTGTGGCTTTACGGCATTAAAATTTTCTATTTTTTGTGGAATAGACAATACATCAACCGCTACTTTTATTTGATTTAACTCATCTTTTTGTAAAGGCTGATATCGGCTGTCTTTTGAAGCCGCAGCAATGGAATTTTCAATAATTTCGTCATATAGATTGTTTTTTTGAGGAAATGGATCTCCCATACAGCCTCGTAAATTTTGGTTTGAATCGTAAACAGATACCACACAAGCTCGTTTTAATTTTAAATCTGCAGAGATTTTGTTTTCATCATTTTTTCTAATTTGTCCGGTTGAAACATAAAATAAAATCGTTTCAAAAGCAATTTTTGCATAATTTGTTTTGGCATTAAACATGATAACTGAAATTTTTATAAAAGGTATTCAGGTTTTGTATGATTAGAAATCATGAACATTAACAGGTATAATATTTTTTATACTAAAAAGTATGGGAACAGTAAAATTACAAATTTCATTTTATAAGGTCAATTAATTTGAACGAAGATTAAAATTTCATATTTCTCTATTTATAATCAATCATAAATATGTTATTTTTGGCTTATGACATCTCCGGGATTTCTTTTTAGAGAAAATTTAAAAATTGCGATAAGTTCAATACGGGCGAACTTATTACGCAGCGTATTGACAATTTTTATCATTGCTTTTGGAATTATGGCATTGGTTGGAATTTTAACAGCTATCGATTCAATCAAAAGTTCCATCAGCAATGAGTTTAGAAATATGGGGGCTAATACCTTTTCTATTGTTAACCGGACGAGCAGGGTTAGTATGGGGGGAGATATAAAGCGATTTGAAAGTATTACTTACCGGGAAGCCCAAAGGTTTAAAGAAGAATTTGATTTTCCGGCACTTGTTTCAATAACAACTCCGGCTTCCGATATGGCAACCATAAAGTATAAATCAGAAAAAACAAATCCTAACATTCGTGTATTTGGAGCTGATGAAAATTATTTGTTTACTGCAGGATATGAAATTGACCGGGGGCGTAATTTTAATGTTACCGAAATACAATCGAATGCGCACAGTGTAATTATTGGGAAAAATTTAGCATCCGAATTATTTACGGCTAACGACTCGGCCTTAGGAAGTGTAATTAGAATTGGTAGTGATAAATATAAAGTCATTGGAGTGCTTAAAGCAAAAGGTTCAAGCTTTGGTGCATCAGGTGATAAATTGTGTATTTTACCTATAACCAGTGTCAGACAATATTTCTCACGCCCTGATATGAATTTTAAAATTGATGTTTTACCTCATGATCCCAAATTATTAGATGCAGCGATAAACGAAGCGCAAGGAATTTTTAGAGTGATTAGGAATTTGAGAAGTTTTGAAGAAAATAATTTTTCTATTGAAACCAGTGATAATCTTGCCAATTTGTTGATTGAGAATATAAAATATGTTACCATTGCCGCTACAATTATTGGCATAATAACATTGTTTGGTGCAGCTATCGGTTTGATGAATATTATGCTGGTATCTGTTACCGAACGGACAAGGGAAATTGGCATTCGAAAAGCCATTGGCGCAAAGGCAGCAATTATAAGACGTCAGTTTCTTTATGAGTCGGTACTTATAGGTCAACTGGGTGGAATTTTTGGAATTATTTTAGGAATTTTCATCGGAAATATTGTATCTTTAATAACTGGAGGAGTATTTGTAATCCCTTGGATCTGGATTTTTGCAGGAGTATTTCTTTGTTTTTTTGTTGGTTTAATTTCCGGTCTGTTTCCGGCTATCAAAGCATCAAAATTAGATCCAATAGTCTCATTAAGATATGAATAATTAGTAAAATCAATATATTTTCTTTATTATGGAAGAATTGATTATAGAAAAAACAGTTAAAACACCTTATGTTAATTTCAATTCCAATTCAGGGATATTAAAGATAACAGGAAGATCAATACCAGAGAACCCTGAAGAATTTTATGATAAATTATTTGATTGGGTAAAAAAATATTTCGATAATCCTCAAAACGAGACAAATATAGAAATCCAGCTTGAGTATATAAACAGTGGCTCATCGAAATTTATTCTGGAATTTTTTCAATTAATCCAGGATAATCATTTACAAGATAAAGAATGTCGGATTAACTGGTATTATGAAGAAGATGATGAAGCTGTGTTTGAGTTAGGGAAACATTATCAATCCATTATCAATGTCCCCTTTAAATTGATTGAAACTTATTAACTTTATGTTTATTTAACGAACTAAAAAAGCCTAAGATTTTTCTTAGGCTTTTTTTATCAATGTGTCCTGTGCTAAAATAAGTTGAATTATAATTTTTCAATTAGGTCAACCACACGGCATGAATAGCCCCATTCATTGTCGTACCATGAAACAACCTTTACTGTTTTACCAATTACCATCGTACTTAAAGCATCAAAAATGGATGAATGAGCGTTGTGAATGATATCTACTGAAACAATTGGGTCTTCAGTATATTCAAGGATCCCTTTCATAGGACCTTCAGCAGCTTCTTTCATGGCTTTATTAATTTCTTCGATAGATACTTCCTTTTTAAGGTTTGCCACAAGGTCGATCAGCGATCCTGTAGGGGTAGGAACCCGAATAGCCATACCATCAATCTTACCATTAAGTTCGGGTAAAATTTTTCCTACAGCAGTTGCTGCTCCGGTAGTTGTTGGAATTTGAGAAACAGCAGCAGAGCGGGCTCTTCTTAAATCTGAGTGAGGAGCATCCAATATCATCTGGTCGTTGGTATAGGAGTGGATGGTTGTCATAAAACCGTTTTCAAATCCAAAATTATCATTTAAAACTTTTACAACAGGAGCAAGGCAATTCGTTGTACATGATGCATTTGAAACACATGTGTCTTCGCTGCTAAGCTCTTCATCATTAACTCCTAATACAATCATTCTGTCGATTTGATCTTTGGCAGGAACGGTTAAAATAACTTTTTTGGCTCCATTTTTCAGGTGATCGCCATAACCTCCTTTTTCACTTTCCTTTTTTCTGAAAATTCCGGTAGATTCAATCACAATGTCAGGAGTTTCTTTCCACGGTATATTTGCCGGATTTTTTTCTGACGATACATTTATTTTTTTACCATTTACAATAATTGAATCATCATCGTAGGATATCGTTCCATTAAACTTACCCTGGGTTGAATCATATTTTAATAAATGGGCCAATGTTTTGGTGTCGGTTAAATCGTTTATTCCAACAATCTCAATGGTATCTCTTTCAAGGGCAATTTTATATACATTTCTTCCAATGCGCCCAAAACCGTTGATAGCTACTTTTATTTTTGACATATCTCTGCTTTTTTTAACTTGGTTATAAAATTTAGTTCAAAATTATATATTAATAACTAATTCTTCAAGAATTTATCGAGAATTAATCTAAATAGTTTGCTTTTTGGTATTCTGCGATGCTGATTATATCTTTAAATGATAATATTTATAAGCGATTGATAAGAATTTAAACACTCAAATGTTTAATAACAATTTTTTGGTGAATACCTAAAATCGGCATGATTGGAAGGTCTAAAATAGTTTAAATTTTTTCTTTCTTCTTTTATAAAAATCTTCAGAAACATCCTGGGCGTTTACAATTTTACCAAAACGGTAGCTTAAAAATAAAGCCACTAAAAATTGTTGATTATCATCAACAGCCATGATTTCAAGGTTCTTTAGATAAGCCTGAAAGATAACCCCCGCTTCAAGTGAATGAATAATGTTTTCTGATTGGCTAAATTCAAAATTGAATCCGGTTTTTATAAATGCTCCCGGGATAACGCTCATTTCATCAAATCCGGTAAAAAAAGATGCTTTTCCACGGATATTTTCTGAAGTATGTTTATCTGAATCAAATTTCTCTTTGCGTTCGGTATAAACAGAATCGTTAAGCGGATATGAAATGTTGTAATAAATAGGTTTTTGTAAGGCAATAGATGGACCAAAAGAATAGAAATATCTTATTGCAACTGATCCAGACTCTCTTTTTGCGAAAATTTCATTTTGTTTCCCGTAGCCAAATCTTAAATCAAAAACAGAATGAACTTTTCCAAAAATAAATGATTCGGAAGTTAAAAAGGATGAGGTAGATTTTATTTCTTTTGGATGTTTTAAGATAGAAAAATCTATATCAAAAATCTTCTTCTCAAAATAATTTATTCTGCTGCCATATCTGTAACCAAATCCCCAACCATTGCTATTTAGATAAATAGCTGCTGTTTTTTCGTTTCGATAAAATATTTTGGGCATATCATCAGGCAAATCCTGAGCATGGAGGGTTTGACCAATAAATAAATAAAATAAAAGAAAAAAAATTTTATAATGTTTGCCCATAAATAAAAACTGCCTCAAAAAAGTAAAAATATAAAAATTTGAGACAGGTAAAAAGTAGCTTTAATTTATTCTTGTTGTAAGATAAAAAATGCTACTATGCGTCAGCGTTTGTTTGTTCAACGTCTGCTTGACTATATGCAGGGCAGTCCTGACCTTTGCAAGAGCTTAAAACTGCTACAGCAAATAATGATAATAATACTGCTACAATGATTTTTTTCATAATAATTTGTTATTAATAATTTGATATTAGTGATTTTTATACTCAAAAATAAAAAAAAAATTCACAAAATAAAATTTAGCTGTTTTGTTCTGTTGGTGTACTTTTTTGTGCGTATGCCGGACATTTTGCTGTCGTAGTGCATGATATACAAATAGTTACCGTTGCAATAATCGTTAAAAGTAATAATATTTTCCTTTTCATAATGAATAATTCTATTATTTATTTGTTAAAAATTATAATTTAAAATATTTTTTATAGGTATTCTTTAATCTTTATATACGCTTGATTTTACTCCGGGTTTATTTTTTCCATGGTCGTTTATCTATAAAAATGTTCTGTTTATCAAAATAAAAAACCGGGTCGTCAATGCCCGGTTTTTTAACAATAAAAAATCAATAGATGATTTGAATAGAAACGTATTAATCCAACTTTAATATTCTACCCGGTGTATAGGGTACATTCGCTTCGTTTAATTTTTTCTCCAGGTTCTTAATTTTTACATTACTAATATTTCCCAGCTTCTCTATGAATACAGGGAGTTCTTCCTGAATAATCTGATAAGCCATTTTGCTGGTTTGGGTAATGGCTGATGTTGAATTAGATTGTCCCCAGTAAACATACTGTAATCTTCTGCTTAAAGGAACCGGTGCCGGTGGAATTTCCTCACTGCTGGCTTTGGGCTTGTTTCCTTCAAAAGCAAACAGTATATCATCCAGTTCTTTTTCTATACTTTCAGCATCAATTAATAGCTCTTGCGGAGCATTGGGCGATATGGTAATTGCTTGTTTCAAGTGGGCAACTTTATTCAGTAATTCTTTATTCAATTCAATTGCGCCCTGCATTACTCTGCCTAACTCGGCAAAATGACGTTTAAATTCAACCATATCTTCCCGGTTGGGTGCTGGTAAGGTGTTATTTTTTATAGGTTTAACCGTAAATTTTTGCTCATCGATTAGATCCACAAATTCACCTTTTTTATACATGGAAACCGATACTGAATATTCGCCGGGCAATACTAACCAGAATCCCCGATCGTTATTTAGCGGGTTATACTTATTATTTCTTAAGTTTATTGGATAGGTTGCAGCATATCTTAAATCCCAGTTTATTCTGTTTACGCCTTTCGCTGGTTTTTTGTTTATTTTTCGTACGACAACTCCATCTTGATCTTTAATGGTGAAAATTAAGTACGGAGCTACTTCTTCAGCTTCTTCTTCTAACTCTGTCCAGGTTGGCTGAGGAATGGGTTTCCCTGCTTCAAACAGCTCCTTTTCTTTTTCCTGACGGATTTGTTTATCCGTTTTGGGAGTTTCTTTCAGATAATACGTAAATATTGCTCCAAAGTCAGGATTGGGTGCCGTATAATACGTTGATCCCTGAGAGGATTTTTTGCTCGTCTGAACATATAAAAGGGCATCTTTAATGGGGAAAAGATGAGCATCTTTTTCCAGCATAGCAGGATTAATGTCTCTCAAAGGAGAGTAATCATCTAAAATATAGAATCCTCTGCCGAAAGTCGCCAATACCAGGTCGCTTTCTCTTTCCTGAATTACCATGTCTCTCACCGCAATGGTTGGCAATCCGGATTTTAACTGAGTCCATTGCTCTCCACCATTGTATGAGAAAAATGCACCAAATTCAGTTCCGGCAAAAAGTAAGTTCTTATTAATATGGTCTTGTTCAATGGTATGAACAGTACCATTTTCAGGTAAGCCTTTACTTACGGGAGTCCATGATAAGCCTTTGTCTGTACTTTTTAGAAGATATGGTTTAAAATCATCTCTTTTGCGATTGTCAAATGAGGCATAAACAACATTTTCATCATATCGTGAGGCATAAATATCACTGACATAAGTATGTGCCGGAACTCCCGGGAAAGAAGATATTTTTATCCAGTTCTCCCCTCCATCTTCGGTTATGGATATTACGCCATCGTCTGTTCCTGTATAAATTAATCCTTCTTTTACAGGCGATTCATCCAATGATACGACCATACCATATAAAGATGTGGAAACATCTTTAACAACTGCATCGGCACTCCAGTATTTTCCCATAACCGGCCATGTGTTCCTGTCAATATTAGCCGTAAGGTCATCACTAATTACTTCCCAGGTATCGCCACGGTCCTCGCTTCTAAACAGGACATTGGCAGCCATGTATAATCGAGTGTTTTTATGGGGACTGATAATAACCGGTGTGTTCCAGTTCCATTTGTAAGTAAGTTCTCCTTTTGCCGGTTGTGGCTTTATATATACGCTTTCACCACTTTTTTTGTCGTATCTGTATAAGTTTCCATATTGATATTCGTTGTATATAATATCCGGGTTTTCCGGATCAATATTTGACCAAAAGCCATCTCCACCTATGGTAACCGTCCATTCGCCTTTAGTAACCCCATCACGGCTGGTGTTGCGTGAAGGCCCTACCGAACTGTTGTTATCCTGTGTACCACCGGTAACATTATAAAATGGATATTCATTATCCACATTTACCCGGTAAAATTGGGTAACAGGTAGATTGGATACCTGACGATAATGTTTTCCATCGTCATAGGTTATGTAAACCCCACCATCACCACCTATAATCCAGTGATTGGTGTCATTGGGATCTATCCATAATGCATGATCGTCAACATGTCGTTCGTTAAGGCTAAGCCTTTTCCATGTTTTTCCACCATCGGTTGTTACATGCGAAAACGTTTCAACAGAGAAAACTTTATTTACATCCACCGGATCACAAAATATTTCGTTGTAATATTGTCCGCTTGAATGGTGATCGCTCATGCGTTTCCAGCTTTCACCGCGGTTTGTTGAACGGTAAAAACCACCTTTATCTTCGGCTGCTTCAATAATTAAATAAAGATAATCGGGATTTACAGGCGAAATAGCAATTCCCATTCCTCCTTTATGAACACCGGGTAATCCTTTTTCAATTTTTTTCCATGTTTTACCGCCGTCGGTTGACTTGTGAACTCCCGATTCGGGCCCGCCTCCAATTTTTGTATGTACATGGCGTCGTCGTTGTTCTGTTGTTGCATAAATTACATCAGGGTCTCTGGGATCGAGGATAACATTATTGACACCGGTATTTTCACTGATATTCAATACCTTATTCCAGTTTTTCCCTCCATCGGTTGTTTTGTAAAGGCCTCTTTCGCCCCCTGGTCCCCAGGCTGAACCTTCGGCTGCAACATAAACAATATCAGTATTCTCCGGGTTTATAGCGATCATTCCAATTTGTCGTGATTCTTTTAATCCCATGTTGGTCCATGATTTACCTCCATCAACCGATTTATAAACGCCATCGCCGTACCCTAAAGCACGTTGATGGTTATTTTCTCCTGTTCCTGCCCATATAACATTAGAATTACTGGGATCCATGGCTAAACAGCCAATAGCATAAGAACCATAATTGTCGAAAATGGGTTTGAACGTGATTCCGTTATTTTCGGTTTTCCAAATATTTCCAGATGAAACAGCTACGTAATACTCAGAGTGGTTGTTAGGATTGACCGCAAAATCAGAAATGCGGCCCGAGAAAAATGCAGGACCAATATTCCTGAATTTTAAACCACTTACAACTCCCGAATTTACAAGGTCTTTCTCTTCCTTTGGTGTTTCTTTCTTTGCAAATGTTTCTAAAGAAGAAAATAAAAACATTCCGGCAAACAAGAGTGTCAATATTGTTTGCATTTTGTTTTTTCTAAACGTTTTAAATTTCATGTTAATGATTTTAAGTTAATTTTAGGTTGATTATATTTTTGACCTTAAAATAAATGAATCGTTTAATACATTTATTATCATCTAAATTAAATATTTTATTATGGATAGAAAATGGTTAGGAGGAAATAATTTTTTAATTTTAGCTTCTCTAATCAAAAAAAACATATCAAATGAATAAAATTGCTTTAATAACAGGAGCGACGTCAGGTATAGGAAGAGCCACTGCTAAGAAACTTGCACAAAACAATTTTGATGTAATTATTACCGGACGTAGACAAGAACTACTGGAAGATTTAAAAGAAGAAATTGAATCTGAGTCATCCGGGAGAGTTAATATTTTAAAATTCGACGTTAGAAATAAGGAAGAGGTTGATAAAGCTATTGACAGCCTGCCTTCCGATTGGGAGGATATTAAGGTTTTAGTAAATAATGCGGGATTAGCCGTTGGACTAAGTCATATAAACGATGGGGTGGTTGATGACTGGGAGCGAATGATTGATACCAACATAAAAGGATTATTATACATGTCCCGGAAAATCTCGCCACGGATGGTAGAAAAAAAACAAGGCCATATTATAAATATTGGCTCAACGGCCGGCAGAGAAGTATACGAAAAAGGAAATGTTTACTGTTCAACAAAACATGCCGTTGTTGCTTTAAGTCAGGCTATGCGAATTGATATGCTAAAGCATAAGATTAAAGTAACGGTCATAAATCCGGGAATGGTGGAAACAGAATTCTCGTTAGTACGCTTTAAAGGAGATAATGAAAAAGCCGATAAGGTGTACCAGGGATTTACACCCCTTTATGGTGAAGATGTGGCTGATGCTGTTCTCTATGTTGTTACACGCCCCGAGCACGTTTGTATAAACGATATTATTCTTACGGCTACAGCACAGGCTAACTCATTTTATAAAGTTGCAGAATAGTACATCGGACATTCTTGTCCGATGATATTATTAACGAACAAGAATGTTCGTTTTACTTAAAACCGACTGACATATCCAACATGGATTTTTGCTGCGCGTATTTCTATGGGATTATCAAATTGTTTTCCCAGGGCGTAGCTTATCGTAAATATTCCGGCATTGGTCTCAAAATCGGCGCCTATACCAAAACCCCAGGGGAAATCTTCTGTAATCTCCCGGGCTACATTTTTATAATAGTATGCACCGTTCCAAAATAAATAAAATGCTGAGTTTCTTTCGAAAAGGTAACGGATTTCAATATTTTGTAAAGAATAAACCGAAGCGTTAAAAATATTTTCATCGAATCCGCGTAACGAACCGGCACCCCCAAACCGATACAATTCATTTTCAAAAAACATTGCTTCTTTGCCTTCGCCGGCAAACTGATCAAGGTATCGGGTGGTGTTCGAAAAATGAAAAACAACGTTTTTATAAATCGGGAAATAAATGTCCAGGTCTAACCCTGCGTCAATTTCTATCCGTTTGTTATCGGGGGGTATATTCATACTCTCGGTAATATGTTGTGTATTGCTGATGTTTTTAAATCCTGCCCCGCCAAAAATATTTAATGCAGTACCTTTTCGGGGATTAAACCTGTAATCTAATTGTGTCAGGTGAAATGATACGCCCAAAATATTTGATTCGATATCGGCAAAATTTAATCCTGTAGCTGGTAAGTCGCTGCCAATGCGTGATGAGTTTTTATACCGGTAATACCCCCGAAGTGATTTGTTGTAATCTAACATGAGTTGTACTCCGATTCCTGTTTGTAAAGAAAGGTAGGACGAATCTTTTTTGTATAGTTCAAAATCACCATCCACCCCAATATTGGTTTTAAAAAGATACGGAGTCCCAAAGCCGACATTTAGTTTTTGTGTGGATGATTCCGGCTTTTCCCATCGTAATGAAAAACTTTCACCATATCCTAATGAATTCACTAGATTTAAGTTCAGATCGCCGGTAACCATTAGTTTTCCCGTGTTTTCATTTTCTGGTAAAAATCCGATGATCCCGTTAAACGTGTTTGCCTTTTGCTTCTTCAGGTATAAATAGATATCCGCATCTTTTTCTTTAAACTCAACTTCAGTGGGTTTTATCGTCGATAAAAAATTAAGATTGTCGATTCGTTTATCGATATCGTTAATTTTTTCCTGATGATAAATATTGCCGGGATGTATTTGCAGGTAACGATAGATATAGTGGGGCGATATTTTTGCTTCGCCCTTAAAAAGTATGCTGTCAATTCGATAAAGATTATGCAGCAGGGGGTTTATTTTCAGATGAACAAGCGAATCATCAAAATGAACCGGTTCAAATTTCACAGCAGCAAAAGGATAGCCCGAATTCTCAAAGGCTGATAATACCTTTTCTTTAAGGATGACTAAATCGGATAATGGAAATACTTCTTGCTTCTTTCGATGTTTTCGGATGGCAATCTGTTCTCTTACATTTTGTGCTATAGCGCTGTAGTCAACGGTACCCCGGTAATATTTTTTGCCGGTAAAGACCTTTAATAATAGCGTATCCTCTTTAAACTGCAGACGATCTATACTGGCCCCCCAATACCCCGATTCATAAAAATCATGAAGCAGTTGTTTACTTTTTTCGGTAAGGTGCAAACTGTCGCCCTTGATGTGTTGATATCTTTTATGAATGGATTCCGGGATTGCTTGTTGTGACCTGAGGTGCATAATATACTGTTTTTCCTGCCCCCTGGACAAAATAGGAGTAAGGAAGAAAACAATATAGACTATATAAACCGAGTAACGCAAGTTGTTTTTTTAACAAATATATACAGATAACTCTTTTATTGATAAAATATTTTGGGAAAGTAAACCGAAGAGGTTGTTTCGTAATTTTTTTGTTCGTGGCAGTATATAAAAAAGTCACCCTGAGTCTGACGAAGGGTGACTTTCTTTGCTTTTAAAATGCTTTAAATTTTAATGGTTCATAAAACCCTGCTCTTTCAATACATTTAAAAATGTTTTGGAGAAATGCAGGTTGTCTGCTTTTTTGTATCGGTTGTCGGTAAAAATTTGTGCCAGGGTTTCTTTCTGGTTTTCTTCCAGCAGGGCTTTGGTAGATTCCAGCGCCTCTTTTTCGGCGTAAATGCGGTCGATATCCTCGTTCGAGTAATCTTTGTACGTTTCGTAATGTACCACACCATCCAAAGGCAAACGGTCGGTTAATTCCGGACTTTCGTCGGGATATCCAACCACTACCGTAGTGATAGGAATTACCCCTTTGGGCAGTTTAAGGATATCGATAATTTTATCGGCATTGTAGGTGGTTGTTCCCAGGTAGCAAATGCCCATTCCTTTTTCTTCGGCGGCCAGGCAACAATTTTGGGATGCCAGCATAGCATCTATAACCGCATTGGTAAACCAAAGGAAATTATCGTAGCCGGGTTCTGCATTGCGTTGTTTACACCATTTGTTAAAACGGTTAATATCGGCACAAAAGGTAAGTAAAACCGGTGCCTGTGTAGCCATAGGCTGATTAAAATGGGTGGGCGCCAGTTTCTTTTTCATCTCTTCATCGCGGGTAACCACAATGGAATATACCTGCATATTTCCTGTGTTCGAAGCACGTATTCCGGCTTCCAGTATATCGTTTAAATCTTTATCCGTAATGGGATCGCTTTTATATTTACGTATCGATCGGTGATTGAAAATGGTGTCTAACATAATTTTAGATTTTATAGCTATTCGTATTGATATTTTATGATCCAGTTAAAATTTCAAAATGAATGGTTCACCCTGAGCCATACGAAGGGTGAACGTTTCATTCATTCACTTTGCAAACTTACAAAAAATGAGTAAACAAGCCCGTGATAATTATCAGTTTTAAGGAAATGCTAAAGGATATTCGTTGGTTAAATTTTAACATAAAAATTCTAAAAACGTAACCTGCTAAATGTATTGGGGTTATCAATCTATTTGTAAAAATGATAACATTATGTTTGAGATTTTAAAAATTTAATGATAACTTAAGGTCCTTTTTCCCTTTTAAAAAGGAGGGAAAATTTATTTTACCGAAAAATTAAATCAAATACAAACCTTAAAAACAATTTTACTATGAAAAAACCTTTACTTTTTAAATTATTCACCCTAACCTTTGCACTCTTGATGAGTGTAGGATGGGTTAATGGACAAGTGCCCAATGCATGGATAAATGAAATTCATTATGATAACGATGGAGGTGATGTAGATGAAGCTGTTGAAATTGTTGTTGAGAATCCTGGTTCATGGGATTTAGGTTTACTTCAGCTCAATTTATATAACGGTAATGACGGTTCATCCTATGATAGTAAAACTGCTGATAATGCAACCGTTGGAAATTCTGCTGGTGCTTATACTATATATCATTGGACATTTAGTCCAGGTATCCAAAATGGAGCTCCAGATGGAATGGCGTTAAGTTATGATGGAACATTAATCCAATTTTTAAGCTATGAAGGTAGTTTTGATGCTGTTGATGGTCCTGCTAGTGGTGTAACAAGTACCGATATTGGTGTTGAAGAAACAAGTTCTACACCTATTGGTCAATCACTCCAACTTTCTGGAACTGGAAGTCAGTATTCAGATTTTACATGGCAAGCACCTGCGACAGCTACATTGGGAGTAGAAAACAATGGACAAACTATACAAGCTCCATCTTCTAACGACACCGACTCTTACGTAGATGCAACCGGTGTTACTCAACCTGCCGGGGCTGCTATTAGTTCATTAAATTGGGATGCATCAACTCCTACAGCGACTCCGGTTTTTCAGTTTAATATTGCCGATGCCGGAACAGCAGATGGACTTCCAACGGAAGTTACTGAAATAACCATTAAAGCCGGTATAAATAATACAGCAGACTGGACACAGGATATTGGCGGTGGATATTTATATAAAGAAAGCACTTCTACACCGCTTACCATTGTTACAGAACCTGACGTTCAAGCAGATCAGGTTACCTTTTATATCGAAAATGGTGAGTTAGATGTTGCCGACGGAGGTAGCGAATTGGTTACACTTTACATATGGCCTGATGAAACAACTACGGATAATGCAGTTATTGAATGTATGATTGATGCAGACAGCCATGGGTTTGCTGCCGATCCTGCCGGTTCGGTATTTGCTGCTGATTTTGGTTCCGATGTGGTTAGTAACCAGTTTACACTTGATGTGGGAGCTTCACAGTTATCGTTTATTACTCAACCCACGAATGTTTATGTCGGACAAACTATGTCTGCCGTAGAAGTTGCAGCAACTGATATCAATGGAAATGTGGATGTAGATTATGCCAATACTGAAATAACCCTTGCCTTTACCGGTACAGGAATTATGAGCGGAACAACTGCTGTAACTACAACTTCTGGGATAGCTGCTTTCACTGATCTTGCTTTTGATACCGAAGAAATCGGCGTCACATTAACTGCAGACGATGGTTCTTTTACTCAGGCTGAAAGTAATACCTTTGATATTACAACACCTCCGGTAGTTTCTTTACCTTACAACAGAGATTTCGAAAGCGGAGATATTAATACCGATGGTTGGTCAACCCAGCTTTTAATTGGAGATTTAGATTGGGTTATTGATACATACAGCGGAAATAGCTTTGCTAAAATGTCTAATTTTGATGGAGGAAATCAACCCAGTGAAACCTGGTTAATTACTCCTGGATTAGATTTATCTACAGCTGTTAGTCCTGTTTTTAGTTTCATGAATGCATCTAATTACAGCGGTGCTGATATAGAGGTGAAGATTTCAACCGATTATGATGGTTTTAGTGAGCCTTCATCAGCCACATGGACTAACTTATCGCCAACATTATCTACAGGAAGCTTTAATAATGTTTCTTCAGGAGATATTGACCTTTCAGATTATACAGGAGGCACTGTCTATGTAGCATTTAAATACACAGGAAGTGATTCAGATGGAAAAACCTGGCAAATTGATGATGTTAGTATTTCATTATCCGACGACGCCACCCTCGCCACTTTCATCCTTGGCGGAGAGGATGTAACCGGACTTACTGATTTAGAAGTTGCGGATCCTGTAAATGATGCAGGGGCTACACTAAATGTTGCTGATTTTACTGGTTTCGAAGGAATCGTA
>Ga0209936_1000183_pt1 | contig 41274 bp, 33 predicted proteins | sample SalPonR1_A_D1_MG_FD_185694 | JGI IMG/M metagenome (GOLD analysis project Ga0209936, IMG submission 185694) | Salt pond soil microbial communities from South San Francisco under conditions of wetland restoration - Salt Pond MetaG R1_A_D1_MG... ...
GAGTTTCTGCCACTGGTTGACTTCCTGAGTTTGAACCGCAGTGTGGCACAGTGTTCTGCACGGAGTCACACAGTGTTTTAGGTCATGCCACTGGCAATGAATAACTCAGCGTTACACTGTGCAAAACTCTGTGTAACTCTGTGGTTAAAAACTGTACGGACAATAAACTTTTATTTATTTAAAAATAAAAAAGCCCCGCTCTTATTCAGAACGGGGCTTAATTTTTTAAGCGTCAGCTTATGTTTGGCCTGGGGTGATGATTACATCATTCCGCCCATGCCTCCCATTCCGCCGGGCATTCCGCCACCGGGCATTCCGCCACCGGCACCGCCTTCGTCATCACCATCTTTGGATGGTTTTTCAACGACAACAGCTTCGGTGGTGAGCATGAGACCTGCAACAGAAGCAGCATTTTCAAGAGCTGTTCGTGTTACTTTCGTAGGATCAATCACACCGGCTTTAATCAGGTCTTCGTACACTTCGGTCCGTGCATTGAACCCGTATGATCCTTTGCCTTCTTTTACTTTCTGAACAACGATCGAACCTTCAACTCCGGCATTATTGGAGATACTTCTCAATGGAGCTTCAAGTGCTCTTCGAACGATGTTAAATCCGATTTTATAATCAGGATTTTCTGGTTTTAGTGAATCAAGAGAAGACATCGTACGAATCAATGCAACTCCGCCACCGGCAACGATACCTTCTTCAACGGCAGCGCGGGTAGCGTGAAGCGCATCTTCAACGCGTGCTTTTTTCTCTTTCATTTCAACTTCAGAGGCTGCACCAATGTAAAGAACAGCAACTCCGCCGCTCAGTTTTGCAAGACGCTCCTGGAGCTTCTCACGGTCATAGTCGGAAGTAGTATTCTCGATCTGAGTTTTAATCTGGTTGATTCGTGCTTTGATATCATCCTGTTTTCCTTTTCCGCCGACAACTATTGTGTTGTCTTTATCGATATTTACGCGGTCGGCCTGACCAAGAAAATCGAGAGTAGCATTTTCAAGCTTGTATCCTCTCTCCTCACTGATCACCGTACCACCGGAAAGGATGGCAATATCTTCGAGCATTGCTTTTCTTCTGTCGCCAAAGCCGGGGGCTTTAACGGCAGCAATTTTCAGTGAACCGCGAAGTTTGTTTACAACAAGAGTTGCAAGAGCTTCGCCTTCCACATCTTCAGCAATAATCAGAAGCGGCCGGTTGGTTTGAATTACTTTTTCCAGGATTGGAAGAAGATCTTTCATATTCGAAATTTTCTTATCGAAAATCAGGATGTAAGGCTCTTCCATCTCAGTAGTCATTGTATCGCTGTCAGTCACAAAATAGGGAGACAGGTATCCGCGGTCGAACTGCATACCTTCTACAGTATCGAGATAGGTTTCTGTACCTTTGGCCTCTTCAACAGTGATTACTCCATCTTTACCTACTTTCTCCATCGCATCGGCAATCAGGTTTCCAATCGTTTCATCATTGTTTGCAGAGATGGTACCCACCTGTGCAATCTCGCTGCGGTCACTGATCTCTTTGCTCTGTTCTTTGAGCGCTTTTACCACTGCGGTTACAGCAATATCGATTCCGCGTTTCAAATCCATTGGATTTGCGCCGGCTGTTACGTTTTTAAGGCCGGTAGCGATGATAGACTGTGCAAGTACGGTAGCTGTTGTTGTTCCATCACCGGCATTGTCGCTGGTTTTGGAGGCAACTTCGCGTACCATCTGGGCACCCATATTTTCAACTTTATCAGCCAATTCGATCTCTTTGGCTACTGTAACACCGTCTTTGGTGACAGTGGGGGCACCGAATGATTTTTCAAGCACCACATTACGGCCACGTGGACCCAGTGTTACTTTTACGGCGTTGGCCAGTTTGTCAACACCACGTTTAAGTGCATCGCGTGCTTCGGCGTCATAATGAACAAGTTTAGCAGACATAATTATCTATTATTTTAAGTTAAGTGTTTAAATTATTTGGTTGGGCATGCTTATTCTACGATTCCGAGAATGTCGGATTCGCGCATGATTAAATACTCTTCACCATCGAGGGTAAGCTCTGTACCTGAATACTTACCGTACAGAATTTTATCGCCTTTTTTTACCGAAATGTCAATTTTGGTACCATTTTCAACTTTACCAGGTCCGGCTGCTACAACAGTGCCACGTTGTGGCTTCTCTTTTGCAGTATCCGGTATAATGATACCCGATTCAGTTTTTTCTTCAGCAGCATCCGGTTGTACCAACACACGGTCACTCAAAGGTTTAATACTTGCCATAGGAATTTTCTCCTTACTATTTTAGTGTTAATTGTTATTTATTTATTCATGTAATTTATTTGATCAACCAATAAAAACTTCATTGCCTGTTGATGTGAGTATAGTGAGCAACTACCATACCAAACTTTGATATCCGTCAAAATTTCGAATTCTGTATCATATATGGAGAAAAACCGCTTGCAAAAAATAAATTTATGAATCTGTTAAGCCGATTTTTCAGTCCATAATGCCAAGTTGTTCAAGGCGGGCTGTCAACTTTACATACATTTCGGGTTCCCATTTTTCAGCTCTCAAATCAAGATTGAATTCATTATCCGGAATTTCAACCCCGAGCCCTTTCAATGCGTTGCTCAGCTTTTTCCTGCGCTGATTAAATGCTGTTCTGACCACCTTTTTCAGGTTGCTTTCTTTGCAAGACGGTCTCTTTTTTTCGAACGTAAACTGAACTACACTGCTTTCTACTTTTGGTTTAGGACGAAAAGAACCGGGCGATACGTTAAAAAGAATTTCCGGATTACTGAAGAGCTGAAGCTGAACACTTAGAATTCCATATTCTTTGGTACCCGGCTCTGCAATAATTCTTTCTGCAACCTCTTTCTGCATCATCACCGTTACGCTTTTAAGAGAATCCCTGATATCCATTAATGAAAACAGGATCTGGCTTGTGATATAGTAGGGAAGGTTTCCGACAACATGAATATCTTTGTCAGTATCTAATACCGGGTCCCAGTCAATTTTTAAAATATCCTCTTCAATAATGGTAATTCCGGGAAATTTTTTTTCCAGAAGGTCAACCGCACGCCGGTCAATTTCAATCACAGTAAGATTCTTATAATTTTCTGCCAGTTCTTCAGTTAAAGCCCCGGTGCCCGGTCCTATTTCTATAATTAAATTATTATATTCCGCTGGCAGGCTATCCGCAATTTTCCTGATTATATTCCGGTCTGTTAAAATATGTTGCCCGAGGCTTTTTTTTGTCCTGAATGATTTTACCATATACTGAAGGTAAACATTTTAAATCTTTAAAATCCGGCTTGAACACAGAGGTTACAATCTGAAACAGAAATATTCTCTTATTTTGAATGGAACTTAATCTTCTTGATACCGAACAAATAGGCATCCAGACACTGGAAAAAAGACTGATGAAGTCAGAATCCAATGTCACTTTAAAAATTGGATTGCCCAAAGAAGTCTCTGCCGATGAACGCCGTGTATCGCTTACACCTGGCGGTGTGTCTATTTTAAGAGCTAACGGCCACGAGGTATATCTCGAGAAAAATGCCGGGCTTGATGCACACTTTACAGACCAGGAATATGCTGATGCCGGTGCGGAAATTATCTACGGAACAGAAGAGTTATTTAAAAAGTCAGAGATGATTGTAAAGGTATCACCGCCCACTGCCCAGGAACAGGAGTGGATGCAGCCTGATCAAATTTTGCTTTCGGCCCTTCACCTTGGAAACACCAGTGAGATATACCTTCAGAATCTTATTGAAAAGAAGATATCTTCCATCGGTTATGAATTTATCATGGGGAAAGACGGTGAATTTCCAATTGTGAGAATGATGCACGAAATTACCGGGTCTATGGCTGTACAGATTGCCGCTCATTACCTTGAAAACAACAGCAACGGACAGGGAATTATGCTGGGAGGCATCTCGGGAATTCCACCTGCAACCGTGGTGATACTGGGAGCCGGTATAACCGCCGAGTATGCAGCACGTACAGCCCTTGGTTATGGTGCACAGGTTTTCGTAATGGATAATGATCTTGCCCAGCTCCGGAGACTCGAAAATGCACTCGACCGAAGAATTATCACGGCCACAGCCAATCACCAATATCTTACATCAGCTCTTGAATTTGCTGATGTGGTTATAGGAGCAGCTTTAACCGAAGGCGAACGGGCACCCTGCCTGGTAATCGAGCCAATGGTTTCCAGGATGAAATCCGGAAGCGTAATTGTGGATACTGTTATTGACCAGGGCGGATGTATCGAAACCAGCCGGCCAACCACACACTCAGACCCGGTCTTCAGAAAATATGATGTGGTTCACTACTGTGTGCCAAATATCCCGTCAAACGTAGCCAGGACAGCCACATACGCTCTCAATAACGTAATTGTTCCCTACCTGCTCGAAATTGGCGATGCCGGGAGTATCAGAGAATGTCTCTGGAAAAATACTGCATTGCGAAATGGCACGTATGTATATAAGAAACATCTTACAAAAAAATCGCTGTCAAAAATGTTTAATATTCCATTTCGCGAAATAGAAATGCTGATTGCTTCACAGATTTGATTATGGTATCCGGATCTGAACTGAATGAAAAAAATTACCGCAGAATCTGTTTTATAAACTGGGCACTCTTCCTGCCCTTAATGCTTATTTTTGCCTGGCCTTACCACTTTATTAGCGACCATATCGGCCTTGACCGCATGATCGCCATGCCGGGTTCATTTCTGTTCGCCCTGCCATTTATGATTACAATTCTTCACGGTCATGTCACTTTGGCGTTAGGTTACACCCACCGTCATCACTACTACAGCTGGCTTCAGAAATTTCCTTTCACATACGGACTCCTCTTCCATCCTCTCATTGTCCGAACCCGCTTCCGCCTTTCACTACTGGTTATCAGTTTTTTGTTAGTCGCAGTCGGTTATTTCATTAAGTGAGTTTAAACTAATATGCCTCTCCTTTTTTGATATCTTCCACTACTGAAGGATCTAACAGTGTTGAAGTATCACCTACATTTTCAAGATCATTGGCTGCCACTTTTCGCAGAATGCGGCGCATAATCTTACCCGACCTGGTTTTTGGTAATCCCGGTACAATCTGAATTTTATCCGGTTTCGCAATAGGCCCGATAATTTTAGTTACCAGGTCGTGGAGCTCTTTCTTAAAGGCTTCTCCGTTCGTCACACTATCATCACAAATCAGAAACCCAAAAACGCCTTGCCCTTTTATGTCATGAGGATATCCAACCACCGCTGATTCAACTACTTTGGGGTGTTCGTCAAGAGCATTTTCAATTTCAGCTGTTCCCAATCTGTGACCTGATACATTCAGCACATCATCTACCCTTCCCGTTATACGATAGTAACCGTCTTCATCCCGCAAACAACCGTCACCGGTAAAATAGTACCCTTTGTATGCACTCATGTACGTTTCAAGGTAACGCTCATGGTCACCCCACACAGTCCGTGCAATGGATGGCCAGGGATGTTTTATGCAAAGGTTCCCGGAGACACCATTTCCCTGGATCTCTTTTCCATTCTCATCCATCAATACCGGTTTTATTCCCGGGAGCGGCAGTGTTGCATAACCCGGTTTAGTTGGTGTCACCCCGGCAAGAGGCGAAATCATAATGCCGCCTGTCTCCGTCTGCCACCATGTATCTACTATGGGGCATTTCCCTCCGCCGATATGATCATGGTACCAGTGCCACGCTTCTTCGTTGATCGGTTCACCCACGGTTCCAAGCACTTTTAGTGAGCTTAGATCATATTTGTTCACGTAGTCGATACTCTCTTTCATCAGTGCCCTGATTGCGGTAGGTGCTGTATAGAAATGAGTCACTTCATATTTTTCGATCACTTCCCAGAACCTGCCCGGATCGGGATAGACCGGTGTCCCCTCAAAAATAATGCCGGTATTGCCATTGAAAAGTGGTCCGTAGATAATATAACTGTGGCCAGTAATCCATCCTGCATCTGCCGAACACCAATAGATATCTTCCTCCTGAACCTGGAATACATTTCGCATCGAATAACTTGTGTAGACCATATACCCGCCGCACGTATGAAGCACGCCTTTCGGCTTACCGGTGGATCCTGATGTGTAAAGGATAAAAAGCGGATCCTCAGCATCCATCTCAACAGCTGTGTGCTCTTTCGATGCATTGCGAATCAGCATATGCCACCATTCATCTCTGCCTTCCACCCAGCCTATTTCCCTGTTGGTCCTCTGGCAGACAATTACATTTTTAACGGTTGGGCAGTTTTCAAGGGCTTCATCCGAAATATCTTTCAGTGGTACGTGCTTGTCTCCGCGCCGAAGACCATCGTTGGTAATCAGCATCTTTGCGTCACAATCCTGAATTCGTTCTGAAAGCGATTGTGCCGAAAACCCTGCAAAAACGATTGAATGCACGGCCCCGATTCTTGCACATGCGAGAGCGGAAATTACCAGTTCGGGTGTCATCGCCATGTAAATACAAACCCTGTCACCTTTTTCTACTCCCTTGTTTTCAAGAACATTGGCAAACCGGCATACATCCTCATGAAGCTGTCGGTAGGTGATGGTGCGTCTGAAACTATCGGGATGGTTCGGCTCAAAAATAAATGCCGTCTTATTTCCGATACTGCTTAAATGACGGTCGAGTGCATTTTCCGTAATATTCAGTTTGCCGCCTTCAAACCATTTGATATCACCCTTTTCAAAACTGCCGCTATGTGCTTTATCCCATCTTTTCCTCCAGTAAAATGTTCCCGCTTCATGTTCCCAGAAGGCAAGCCTGTCTTTTTCACTTCGTTGATATGTTTCCTTATACTCTTCAAATGATTTTATATTCAGCCACATAAAATTTTAATCTGATTGTTATTATTTAATTTAAGTAATTGTCTTAATCATCATGTCAATTGTAAAGCCGCAAAATTTAATCTCACTATTGCCTGCCATTTTTTTTTATTCTTTCAACTCATTTTTCACTTCAATCATCTCAATATACTTTTGTCCTTTCATACCTCACATAAACTATATACACCGGCGTTACTATGTTGAGGTTTTTTCATGGCATTTTCAAGTTCACATTGAAAAAAACAACGGAACTTCCACATTCTCACACTTTGTTTCAAGTAAATGTCACACTCTTATCATACAATAGTTAGATGGTTTAATCAAAAGGGGTGGGAACCTTTTTCCTGGCAGACCGAAGTATGGGAAAAATTTCGCTCGGGCGGCGACGGATTACTGAATGCGCCAACCGGCACAGGTAAAACATTTGCTCTCTTTATGCCTGCCCTTATGCAGTGGATGGACATGCATCCCGATACCTGGAAAACAAAAAAAGGAAATGGCCTTCAGTTACTCTGGATTACTCCGTTACGTGCCCTTGCCAGGGACCTTGAAAAATCTATGTCGGATGCCGTGGAGGAGATCGGCCTTCCATGGTCTGTCCAAAGACGAACCGGTGACGTATCACAATCTGTTAAGCAAAAGCAGAAAAAACAGATGCCGGAAGTTCTGATTATAACCCCCGAAAGCCTGCACGTACTATTGTCGCAAAAAGGGTATCCGGGCAGGTTTAAAGATCTTAAATCTGTTGTTGTGGATGAATGGCACGAACTTTTAGGATCCAAGAGGGGTACCCAAACCGAACTGGCTCTCTCCCGTTTGCGGGGGCTGATTCCCGCTATAAAAATATGGGGAGTCTCTGCTACTATCGGTAATATGGATGAAGCTCTTGAAATTCTGACCGGATACACAGCGGGGAAAAAAGATGCAGAAATCGTTCATGCCAACATCACAAAAGATCTAAACATACATACTGTGATACCCGATGAGATGGAAAACTTTCCATGGCACGGACACCTCGGACTTAATCTCCTGCATAAGATCATTCCCGTGATAAGAAAGAGTACATCCACACTCATTTTTACAAATACCAGGTCACAAACAGAAATCTGGTTTCAGCAGCTTCTTGAAACCTGTCCCGATCTGGCCGGATCTGTTGCACTTCACCACGGGTCTCTGGACCGGAAAATGCGCAATTGGGTCGAAGCTTCACTGCATGCGGGTGAACTGAAATCCGTGGTCTGCACCTCAAGTCTTGATCTTGGAGTTGACTTCAGCCCTGTGGAAACAGTTATACAGATCGGAAGCCCCAAAGGCATCTCCCGTTTCATACAGAGAGCGGGCAGAAGCGGACATCAGCCCGGTGCTTCAAGCAACATTTATTTTGTGCCTACACACGCTCTTGAACTATTTGAAGCATCCGCCCTAAAGGAAGCCGCTCAAACCAGGGCCGTTGAAAACCGAACCCCGGTCTTAAAACCCTACGATGTTCTGATTCAGTACCTGGTTACGCTGGCCGTGTCAGAAGGGTTCAGGCCCGACCGGATCTATGATGAATTAAAACAGACGTTCTCTTACCAGACTCTGAATCCCGATGAATGGAATTGGATTTTAAACTTTATCACCACAGGCGGAAGCAGCCTTACGCGCTACGATGAATACTCCAGGGTAGATGCGGACGATGATGGCGTTTACCGTGTTTCAGATCAAAAGATTGCCCGCCGGCACAGGATGACCATCGGAACAATCGGCAGTGACTCTATGCTCCGGGTTAAATACCTGAAGGGCGGCAATCTCGGTTTGGTGGAAGAGTGGTTTTTATCACGGCTTAAGACAGGTGATTCATTCTGGTTTGCAGGACGAAATCTTGAGCTGGTAAATATTCGCCAGATGACGGCATACGTGCGCCGAGCGAAAGGTGCTGCAACAGCAATTCCAAGCTGGCAGGGTGGCCGAATGTCGCTCTCTTCTAATATGTCTGATCTTCTCAGAAAACAGATTGAAAAAACACTTGATCCTGAAGAATCCTGTGAAGAGTTCAGGGCTTTGAAACCTATTATTGACATTCAAAGATCCAGGTCTGTCCTGCCCGGGAACAATCAATTACTGGTTGAGAAATCCTGGTCGCGTGAAGGGTGCCACTGTTTCATCTACCCGTTTGAGGGTCGAAAAGTGCACGAAGGCCTGTCTGCACTACTGGCGTGGCGTATATCGCAAAAACATGCAATTACCTTTTCTATTGCAATGAATGATTACGGTTTCGAGCTTCTATCAGACCGTGACATTCCTGTTGATGATCTGCTGGATAAAGATTTATACAGTGAAAAAAACCTGTTAAGAGATATCATGTCCGGACTCAACTCCACAGAACTTGCCCGGAGGAGGTTTCGTGACATCAGCCAGATAGCCGGATTGGTATTTCCCGGATTTCCGGGAAATCAAAAAGCTGGAAAGCACCTTCAGATGTCATCCGGCCTCTTTTTCGACGTTTTCCGGGAGTTTGAACCCGGCCATCTGCTTCTGCAGCAGGCTTACGACGAAGTACTTCAAAATCAGCTCGATGAAACAAGGATAAGGGCTTCCCTGGAAAGAATTCAAAACCAGGAGATCGTATTCAGGGAGACAGATAAATTCACCCCTTTCGCATTTCCTATTTTTGTTGACCGGCTTCGGCAGAGCCTTTCCAGTGAGAAACTGGATCACCGGATCAGGAAAATTCAGAAACAACTCGAATCAGAAAGCCGTTAAGAAGATGTTTCATCATGAATTGATCCTGAAAGGTGAAAAACTGCTGCTGAATCAAAAAAAATCAATATTTTGGTATAATCAGAATATGCTAATCGTGGCCGATCTTCACCTGGGGAAAGCTGTTCACTTCCGGAAAGCAGGAATTGCCGCCCCGGCTCAAACGAACGATCAGACACTCAATAATCTGGCATCATTGATTGACTACTATCAGGTATCATCAGTACTGATTTTAGGTGATCTTTTTCACAGCCGGGTAAACTCAGACTGGCAAAAATTCATCAACTGGAAAAGTAACTTTCAGCAAGTAAATTTTATACTGGTAAAAGGCAATCATGACTTGTTATCCACAGTGGATTATCAGCGGTCCAATCTCCGGATTAATGATAAACTTGTACTAAATCCCTTTCTCTTTATACACGATAGCAGTGAACTTTCCGTAAATGATTCCGAAAAAGTGGTCATGTCGGGGCATATTCATCCGGCTGTAAAACTTTCCGGGAAAGGCCGGCAAAAAATCACACTGTCCTGTTTTTTACTTAAAAAGAATAACCTGATTTTGCCCGCATTTGGCAGTTTTACCGGAACATATAAGATTCCGAAATCCAGGAATAACAGGATTTTTGCCATAACAGACGAATCGGTGATTGAAATTTAATGGGTAGGTAAAAAGTAAAGCTTGGATGGCTTTAAAAAATCAGTCCAGCGAATCTTCTTCTATCTGGTGGGTCACATCGTCATCACTTTTTAATTTATAGCAATCGTGAAGACGGCTGATAATCCTTGATTTTTTTGTGCGGACATTAGCTTCCGAGAGTTTGAATTGCTTGCTCAGCGCTTTGGTGGTGGCATCCGGATATTCAAAAATATAGAGGATAAATCGTTTATTCTTTTTTCCCAGCTCCTCAAGACACTCCTTCAGTATGCGCTGACGGTCTTCCTCAACCAGGTTTTCAAATTGTTGTTCGGGCTCAACAATGTGATCAAGTGAATCTTCGCTGTATGAAAACCTGTGCTGGTACTTGGTATACCGGATGTATTCATTTCTGACTGATTTGATCAGGTAGCTGAATATATACTTGCTGTTTCTGATCTTATCCTTGTGAATCTGTTCAAAAACATCCAGGCAAGCTTGCTGAACGCACTCTTTAGCTGTTCTCTTGTCTGCATTCATTACGACTTCAAGATAGTCGACAAGTCTCGGCATAACCTCGCTGAGCACGGTATTCGCTGTATCCCTGTCCCCGTCCTGTAGTGCGTCAACTAATTCTGAATAATTAAAGCGTGCCACAAGTTATAGTCTTAATCCTTGGTTAATATCAAATATTCCGATTACAGCTCTTAATGTAAATTATTTTTCTGAATTTTATTAACAAAGATTTGAGAACAGTTTCGTGTACTAAATTCATTCCGTCTCCTGTTCATCATAAATCATTCTTAAAAAATTGTATCCAACATCCAATAACTCATTGGAATATACATTGATCACAGAATCATACAAATGATTTTTTAAAATTTCTATCACACTTATCATGCAAATAATAAAATCCCGCAATTTACACAACATTACTCCCCGGCCGTATTCGGTTATTTTAACAAGACGTGTGTGGTTAAATTCAATTATTACTTAGAAACATTCGAACAACCAGGTATACTCTATGGCAGTTACCATTTAATTCTTAGCATAACTAAAGAATCGCTGCTCAAAAAAGGAACACCTCTTCGTACTTCTCCGCGCTCATGGCGGTTTCCCTCTGGAAACCTTAATAAGCAATCTTTTCACTGCTTAAATTCACAATCACTTCCGGCTATATCATATATCAGGATCGCTGAAAGTTCAACAAACTGACAACCCGTGCTCTGCGCGCACAAAAAAGTTATCCACACTGCAAAAAAATTTCTTAATCAGTCGTTTTTTTCCATTTTTTTTTGATGGAAAAGCAAATTTTTTCAACTTTTTTCTTAAAACTTTAAAAGACGAAAAATAGCCTTTATTGTATCGCGAGAGGCATTTTATGGCTTCAAACAACTCCTTTTTGAAGCTTTTCGAGGGTCAGAGTAATTAAAAAAAAATAATTTTTACTTTTAAGTGTAACAACTACGTGCTATATTTCTCACAGACTATCGGAATCTAAATCTCTTATAACAACTAATAAAACTCACAGCGTCATGGAACTTATCAACAATACTATCTCTAAAATTACAGCAATCACTTTCGCACTCTTGTTAACAGCTGGCTGCGCCTCCGTAACCGACTCTAACTTCGCAGCAGAAGATAATACAGATATTGAAACTGTAGATCAAGGCGATGTTATAAATGGTGTTGATGAAATGGATCCTTTAATGGACAACCGGCGACCTGACAGCAGCGGTAACTAATTTTTAGAATTACATTTATTTTTATTCGCTTTGATAGTATTTCCATGTTAATACCACTGGTGATTCGCCAGTGGTATTAAAAGTATCTATCTGTTATCCTCTCTATATTTACCTCTTGAAGACAATAATATCTATCCAGTGAGATGTTATTAGTAAAATTAGTGATTGTGCATTATTTTCAATCTTAATATTACAGTTTGAAAATACATAATAAAATTGTGCAATCAAGATGGTATACACAATATTACTGGTTCTTCTTTTCCAAATCTCCCCCTTTTCTAAACCAAGTTCTAAAGAGTACAGTAAACAGACTGTATCCAATCAGACAGAATTCTATTTTGATAATATTGATGAAGGACGCTATGTGACTGAATCACTATGGGCACTCTTGGAATATGCAAGAGAAGATAATGCACACAAATCTTCTATCATTGGCAAAGGTGTGGAAAGAGGACACCGATGGGTAGAGTTTTTAGAAAAAAATGAAAATATATTTGAGTCAATACACATGGTCTCTGTCTATTTTGATGATGAGAGATTGCAACTTTTCTTACAACTTATTATTCCGAATGAACAGAGGAGAGATAAGACAAGATTTTTAAAAGAATTTTACACTCACTCCCAAAAAAACCATTTAAAAGAACTAAATCGCGCTCTTTCAATTGCCGATCAAGTTAACAGTGAACTCCTGACGTGGAACGATTGGAATTTTACTCTTTTTCTGTTAAGCAACTATTTCAGAGAAGTGAATTTTGAAAGCAGGGATAATTTTTTGAATTATTATCTCAATTGGATTAAAAGTCACAACAACTCAAATAACTTAGGAAACTTCAACAAACAGCTCTTTGAATTATTCAAATTTCAGATCTATTACCAGAGTCAAAAAGATAACCTGATAGCACAAAATCATGATGATTTTTTAGATTTCAGCCTGATCCCTGATACCAAATTGAAAAGAAATATGTACCGGGCTTTTGACTTCTCATTGAGAATCACCGGAAACCTGAGCAAAAGCCTGCAGTTACAGAGAAATTATATTCAGCCTCTCTCCCAATTTTTAGGAGACGAATCTTCGGTCAACTCCTCCCTCGTGACACAGGGAGCCTATCTCTACCGCCTGGGAAAATACCGTGAGGCCAAGTCAGTATTTGACAGTGTTTTGGAAAAAGGTGGGGAATTAGGTACAAACTTAAATACCAGGGTACTGAATAACCTTGGCCTGGTTCATTTTATGCTGGGCGAAAATGACAACTACATTAAGAACCAGTTTGCGGCATTAAGGCTTGCTCAGGATGAAGAGAACAGTGAATTTGTCATCAGAATTCACAGAAACCTTTTCCAATTTTATCGCAAAAACCAGGATTGGGACCGGGCTCTTTCCAATTTAACCACGGGTATTGAGCTGGCTGAAAAGACAGGTAATTCGGAAATGATGGCTGAACTGCATATCTCCATGGCTGTCTACTTTTATGAGTCCCAGGAAGATTACAAAAAAGCACACCATCACCTGGATATAGCAAAAACTGCCAATAAAACTATTGACAACAAAGTGATAGGATCGAGATTGCTTTTTGAACGATCCAATGTATTTCAGCTTCAGAAAAAATATGCGGAGAGCTACGACTACCTGAATGAAGCACTGCAGCTTGCGTCCGAAGAGAATAATACAAGAGATTATCTAACTGCACTGGTTAAAATGATGGAAATCGATTACATCAGAGGTGATTATAATAATCTCAGAGTTAATCTGAATAATTTTTATTCCCATGATGTTTCCGTTCTGAATTTTCACTTTCTTGCACAGGCCAACCACCTGGAAGCACAGCTTGCTACTCATGATGGAAATTATACCAAAGCGAGGGATATCCTGGAGCGCACGGTGGAACTTGTGCTGGATCGTGCTCGCAACACTTCGCAGCGTGAAACCGGTTACTGGAGTGTAGAACCGGAATACCTGCAGATATTTGAAAGCTATACCGATTTTCTTATTCAAAATAACAGAAGTGATGCAGCGCTGCGCTTCCTTGACAGGGTTAAAACTATCAACGATGCATCGATGGTTGAAAATCCGCTGGTGAAAGCGGAAGTACTGACCGAAGAGGAGCTAAACCGGGAGCAGCAAATCAACATCAAAATGGACCAGCTTCGAAAAAAAATGATCACGGCCGGTCCTGATGATCGGATGTCTTTGCAAAATCAAATTGAAGTGCTGAGTGCGCAAAAAAGGGAGATTACTTCCAAACTCAACAATTCTGTTTTGCAAAAACCCAAACCTGTCTGGGTGCTGCAACAGAATTTACGGCCTACAGAACTCCTGGTGCACCTCAGTCAGGTCGGTGATAATTTATACATAACAAAACTCACCCAGGAGAATCTTGACATCCGGAAACTTGCCGTCACCAATGAAATTGATGCTCTTTTTGAAGATGCCATTTTATCCATGGTTGAGGGAAAAACGGACCTTCACAAGCTGCACCAGGTATATATCCTGCTTGAACTTGACCGCGTTCCTGATACCATCGATTCTATTACCATGATCCCGGACAGCTATATGCATCAGCTGCCACTGGATGTGTTACCGGTTCAGCGGCCGGCGTCGCCGGTCAGTTACGGCTCTGCCAAATACCTGGTTGAACGAATGAAAGTTCGCTACCTGAATAATCTGAATGAACTTCATGATGTGAATGACCGGCAGAATTACACCTACGATTTTGCCGGATTCGGTATATCTGATTTTAGCAGGAACGGGCAAAAGAACCTCGTCTCTCTGCCAAAAGCCCCGATGGAGGTTCAGACAGCCGCTTACCAGTTAAGCCGTTTCGACAATAATAACACATTGATTGAAGAGGAAGCCACCCCTTACAGCTTCAGAAATGTGGCGCCCGCAAGCAGGATACTGCACATGGCTACACACAGTGAAGTCTCAGAAAGTGATCCTCTCTTTTCACGGCTCTTTCTGAATCCTGAAAGTGGTTTTAAAGACAGTACCCTTGCCGGTCAGCTCTTCGCTTATGAACTATTCAACCTGAACCTTCAGAACGAACTGATCATGCTTAATTCGTGTGAGTCGGGTGCGGGTCAATATCTCCAGGGAACAGGAATTATGGGAATCAGCCGTGCACTGCGTTATGCGGGTGCTCAAAGCCTTGTCCTGAACGGGTGGTCTGTCAACGATCAGTTTGCATCCGAATTTGCCATCGAATTTTACGGGCACCTGAATGAAGGCCTCAGTAAATCTGAATCACTCAGACGGGCAAAGCTCCATTTTATAAAAAACAGGAATGCAAATCCTCACTTTTGGGGTCCGTATATGCTGAATGGTGATGATCGTCCGCTGCTCCAAAAAACCGGTAATCTTCGGGTTCAGCTCTTTTTGGCATCCCTGTTTGCACTCGGGTTGGCACTTTCTGTAAAGCGCAGAGCAAAAAATACATAATTGCAGCCATTTAGAAGGAGATTTCCTTGTTCGCGGCGTTGTCTCCGCAGTGGTGTTAGAAATAGCCCGTAAAAATGAGATTTCGCTAACGCGGGGAAAAGATGAGCTCCACTCCGTCACGACAGAAATGAGCTGTCGTAACTACAGTCGAAATGATATACTGTTTTTTAATCGTGGGCGGTGTATACAATCCTCAACAGCCGCCAGATTGGTTTCACGCCGCCCGGTGAGGGTAATACCCTCCCTCGCGGCGCATGGAGAACGTGGTTTTATCTGGGTACCGGAGCGCCGCGCATCATTCACAAAACGCCTTGTCATCAGTCAGGAGACGGGCAGGTCTCGAGCGGCGTCCCGGGCCGTATAGCAATATAGGTCAATAAGTTTTAGGCGGGGCAGGGTCGGGAGACCTCCTTGGTTTAAGGCTGCCAATAGTTTCATTACCTTTTTGCAAAAAAAAAGAGCCCCATTTTTCAGAGGCTCTTTTTCGTCATTTATTCCACGGCTTGCAGTACAATAATCTGCATTTTATTTAGAGAGACATTTCATTCAGAAAATGTTCTATAAATATTTCACTCCTTCATGCTGTCTATGTTATAGATACTTTCTGTTCCCTCACAGTATTGCCGTTTTTTATTTTTATTAATCTGTGGTATTCAGCGCTTTCAGGTAACTTTCGGTTATCCTGCTGTATGCACCGTTCAGCTCATGTGCATTTTGGAAAGCCACAAGCGCCTGGTCCATATTGTTTTGCTGAAAATGCGAATTACCAAGGTACCAGTAAGCTTTTTCCAGGATAAGTTTATCGCTGACATTTTCATCAACAGCTGTTTCAAAACTTTGAATCGCTGAATTGTAATCTCCGGAATTATAGGAGATCGATCCCTTTGTAATTAACAGTTCGGCTCGTACATCGGGATCGTCTTCATTTTGTATTTCAGAATCCAGAAGATTCATTGCCTGATCAACATTCCCGTTATTTGCCATTACAATAACCTCGCGGATAACATCCAGGTTACGCCCTGTTTCCAGATCTGACGATCTGTAGTAATCCAGTTCAATTGAACTGACCGGCTGTACCTGGTTAGTATCAGTAACGATGTCAAAAAGGGCAAATGACCCAACGATTAACACGACGGCTGCGGCTGCCATTGCAAACCAGCTGTTTCTGCTTTTAAACAGTGGTATAACATTGCTGCGTTGCCTGCTTTGTTTTTTTGCGATCTTTTTCAGATTGGCAACAGATTTCATGTAATCCATGTAGTATTCGTCTTGAATAAGCTCTGCCCATAACTCATCTACTTCACTGGGCGATAACTTTCCATTGACATAATCCTCTATCTGTTGTTCCAACTCTTTTCGCGTATTGCTCTCAATCATACGGTTGTAGTAGTTTTAAAGGTTTCGTGGAATATGTAACTTCTTGGCTGTTCTTCTTGTTGCTCATGATTCACCCCGCTGTTACCAGCAGTCATTTTTTGTACAACAAGTTGCCAGATTTTGCTCAGATTGCTTAATTGATATTTTAACTTTTTTACCAACATGAATAAGTTAAATTATACGTTTACGATTATAACAGCAAAATACCTAAGTGATTTTTAATGACTCCTAACGGACTCTTACTTCTTTCAATCACCAACAAGATATTCGGTTTCACTGTTTGTTACATTATTTAGAATTAGAACTTTCTAATGAAAATATAACTCATTTAATATTTCAAAAAATCATGCTCAGAACAATTTTGTCAACAGGATTTATCATCATTTTTATAACTATGATTTCCGGCTGTAACCAGGATAACAAGGTTACTGTAACCGGTCAGATCAATCCTTCTGAACTGACTACTATCAAGAGTGTTACCCAACCCATTCATTACAAGTATTCTGAAAAATTAGAGAAAACTATAGATACCGGCAGTGATGGATCTTTCCGCATTCAATATAGCCCTGATTCCCTTAAAATTGTATTTCTTGAATTTGAAGAGCATCAATATCCGATTGTATTAACTCCAGGCAGCGATCTCCGGATTCAAATTGAAAAAAATGAATTTCCTGATAATGTAACAATAGACGGCTATCCTGAAAAATGGAATCAAAAGTACCAGGCATACCTGTCCGATGTAACACCTCTTGACTCTGCCCTCACAGAAGAACAATATGATGCTTTTAGAAATGCTGAACCTAATAATATTTTGGAAATTCACAGGGAGCGTATATCAGTTGCAAAAAAACATCTTTCCGGCACACCTCTGGATCGATACTACTATTACAATATCGGGGAATACCTGAACCGCGGATTGCAAAACATATCAAATCACATTTCAAATAACCGGCAAATAAATGCTGATTCTGTGCGAAGCCGGATCGTCGATTTTGCCAGGGAACGGGACTTCTTCTCCTACCATTCGCTTTGGTCGCAGCGGGCCGGAATACGGGACTTTGCGCACAATTATGCTATGAGTTTCGGGATTCAGGACAGCATCAGAAGTGAACATGGAGAAGATCTCATGGAGTATGATGTAAAACGTATCGGGTATGAAGAATTTGATGAGAAAAAGCGGGAAGTTCTCAATTTCATTGATGAACCGCGGGCACGTGCCTATGCTGAAATGCACATCGTAGCTGAACGGCTGGGTGAAATGCCTATTGAAATGGTTGAAGACACCTATTTCTCTTATCTTGAAAAATATTCCGGATACAAGGAGTACACAGACTTTTTATCCGGTTTCTATCGCGAAATAAAAGGTGTTTCTCCCGGCAACCCGGCTGTACCTTTCGAATTGCCCAACATCGAAGGTGAAATAGTAACCATGAGTGATTTTGAGGGAAAGTATGTCTTACTGGACTTCTGGGCCGGCTGGTGCATTCCGTGTTTAGATGAGTTTCCGCACATGCGGCGTATCTACGAAAACACTTCGCGCGATAATTTTGAAATCGTTGCTATCTCCACAGAAGAAGACAGTATAAAATGGGTTGAAGCACTTGAACGATTTGAGAATCCCTGGATTCAGTTGTACGGAGGCAACGGCTTTCAACAGGAGACTTTCCAGGAATACAGTGGCGGCGGCATTCCTTTTTATATACTGGTCAACCCAAAAGGAAATATACAACGTTACAATGACGTACGGGCATCCTACAACCTCGAATCCGTTCTCGACAGCCTCATATCAAGCAACCCAAATTTGTAAACGCAAAACCTGTTCTGAATTCTTAATTTTCAATTCTCAATTCCATAATACTTTCCAATGAAATATTGCATTCCGGCTCTTCTTATTTTTGCTTTCTCAGCTTTAAACTGTTCATCGCAACCGGCAGATGAATTTCCGGACAACCCGTCTCTTGACTTCAAAATCGGCCAGATGCTGAAAATCGGGTTCCGCGGCATGAATGTTGATGAAAGTTCCCACATTAAAAGAGATCTGCAGGATTACCATCTCGGCGGGGTTGTTTTATTTGATTACGATGTTCCAAATGGCGAACCGGTTCGGAATGTGGAATCACCTGCACAGGTTCGCAAACTTGTCAGCGATCTCAAGGATTTATCTTCAGTGCCGCTCATTGTAGCTATCGATCAGGAGGGCGGACGCGTTGCACGATTAAAACCGCGAACCGGTTTCCCTCCTACTGTTTCAGCTCAGCGCCTGGGAAACGTGAACCATCCGGATACAACAAATTACTACGCTTCGATTATCGCTCAGACACTCTCTGATCTTGGCATTAACGTAAATCTTGCACCGGTTGTAGATGTAAACCTGAATCCCGACAATCCTGTAATCGGTGGTATCGAACGAAGTTTTTCAGGTGATCCTGAAATTGTAACCCGTCAGGCTGAAATTTTTATTAAAGCTCATCATAAACACGGTGTTTTCACAACCTTAAAACATTTTCCGGGGCACGGAAGCTCCGAAGACGACTCCCATCTTGGGATTGTGGACGTAACCTCTCTCTGGTCTGAAGCCGAACTCATCCCTTATCAAAATTTGATCGATGATGGCTTGGCTGATATCATCATGACCGCCCATATTTTTAATGAAAACTGGGACCCTGAGTATCCCGCTACTCTCTCAGAAAAAGTGATCACCGGTATGCTTCGTGATGAACTTGGTTTTGAGGGATTGGTTATGTCGGATGATATGCAGATGGAAGCGATCCGCTCTCACTTCGGACTTGAAACCGCCATTAAACAAGCTATCCTTGCCGGGGTTGATATTCTCAGTTTCGCAAACAACTCAATCTATGACCCTGAGATTGTCCCTAAAGCAAATGAAATTATCAATAACCTGGTCGAAAGCGGCGAAATCAGCGAACAGAGAATCGAAGAATCCTATCAAAGGATTGTGAATTTTAAGATGAATCCGGATTTTCAATGATAAGAAAAAACCAAAATCTGTGAGCGCAGACTCCGGTGTTTTCCCGATGGGTTCCTCACAGCTGTTAGGCCACCACCTACATCCCTCATAGTATTGACACACGTTCTTCGTGTTGTTTTGTACCTTCGTGTCATCGTAGCAAAAACCGACAACTTATTACACGATGACTCAAGGTTTCTAAGGCTCACGAAGTAAACTCAAAATAATAAGGCATCCATTAACAATATAGATCTTTTTGGACAGCCTGAGACACCAGGTTTTTGCTGAGATCCAAAATGTGCAAAATCAACATCTGTTGCTCTTAATACCGCTCTTATTACCACATTCTTTTTGGAAGCGATTCCCTAAAAAATGATCGTTTTATATTCATTTTTCGGGTAAAATTGTCTTAATTCTGTTAATATTAAGGGAGGCAAATAACTTGCCCTCAGCTAACAAAAAGGAGTTTATTATGAGTAACAATGCACCTACAAAAAACAAACAATTGATCGCGTGGGTTAACGAAGTAGCTGAACTCACGAAACCGGATAAAGTCGTATGGTGCGACGGTTCACAGGATGAATACGACCGTCTCTGCCAGGAAATGGTGGATGCGGGTACTTTCATTAAATTGAACCCCGAAAAAAGACCAAACAGTTTTGCAGCTTTTTCTGACCCTTCGGATGTGGCCAGGGTTGAAGACCGTACGTATATCAACAGCTTGCGGAAAAGTGATGCAGGACCAACAAACAACTGGGAAGATCCCAGGATTATGAAGTCGAAACTGAATAAATTGTTCGACGGGTCAATGAAAGGAAGAACCATGTATGTGATACCCTTCAGCATGGGACCGCTTGGCTCTCCGATCGCCGAAGTTGGCATCGAAATTACTGACTCTGCATACGTTGTGGTGAACATGCGGATTATGACCCGGATGGGACAATCAGTTCTGGATGTTCTGGGCAACGGCGATTTTGTGAAGTGTCTACACTCGGTTGGCGCCCCGCTCGAAGAAGGTGACGAAGATGTGCCATGGCCATGTAACCCCGACACCAAATACATCTGCCACTTCCCGGAAGAAAAAACGATCATGTCTTACGGTTCGGGATATGGCGGAAATGCTCTTCTTGGTAAAAAGTGTTTTGCACTGCGGATCGCTTCCACAATGGCCAGAGATGAAGGCTGGCTGGCCGAGCACATGCTGATCCTGGGAGTAGAGTCTCCCCAAAAAGAGAAGACCTATGTAGCCGCAGCTTTCCCGAGTGCCTGTGGTAAAACAAACTTTGCAATGATGATCCCCCCGAAAGGAATGGAAGGATGGAAAGTTACCACCGTCGGTGACGACATCGCCTGGATAAAGAAAGATGAAACCGGACAATTAAATGCCATCAACCCTGAATACGGCTTTTTTGGTGTGGCTCCCGGTACCAACTACGATACCAATCCGAATGCAATGGAAAGTATCGCCAAAGACTCGATATTCACCAATGTGGGTGTGACGCCCGACGGCGATGTATGGTGGGAAGATATCGGTCATGAATGCCCCGAAGGCACCATGAACTGGAAACGTAAAGAGCACGACCCGGAATCCGGTGAAAAAGTTGCTCATCCGAATGCCCGGTTTACCGCACCTGCAGGAAATTGCCCGGTGATGGATGAAAAGTGGGAAGATCCGGCAGGTGTGCCAATCAAGGCTTTTATTTTCGGCGGAAGAAGAAGCACTACGGTGCCACTTGTGTATCAAAGTATCAACTGGAACTTCGGCGTCTATTCGGCAGCAACCATGGGATCGGAAATGACGGCTGCCGCCTTCGGAAATATCGGTGCTGTTCGCCGCGATCCGTTCGCAATGCTGCCTTTTTCCGGCTATCACATGGCCGATTATTTCAATCACTGGCTGCAAATAGGTCGCACACTGCCAAATGCACCCCGAATCTTTTCAGTAAACTGGTTCCGCAAAGATGAAGATGGAAAATTTATCTGGCCGGGATTCGGACAAAATATGCGCGTTCTCAAATGGATTGTTGAACGTGTGCACGGCGATTCTTTCGCAGTTGAAAGCCCGCTCGGCTGGATGCCGCGTTATGAAGACATAGAATGGAAAGGAATGGAGAACTTTACACGCGCCGATTTCCAAAAATTAATGTCGGTTGACCGTGAAGCATGGAAGAAGGAAGTGCTGGGCCATGAAGAGCTTTTCAGCAAGCTCTATGACAAACTGCCGAAGGAGTTTCTCTTTATGAGAGAACTGCTTACATCCAGCCTCTGGCGGTCACCTGAACATTGGGAACTGGCGGCCGAACGCCCGGCGTTATAAACTCAATTCCGGATTTATTATTCCAATTTTAAATCTCCCCCGGCACTTGATTGTGCCGGGGTTTTTTATATCCCTCGCCAATCTTCTATTCTCCCCTGTACGGCACACCATCCGTAATCCACTTCGGAGCGGGAGTGCCTTTCAGGTAGTGATCAAAATACTCCTTCATTTTAATAGCGTAATCGAGCTTGTTCGGGTATTTCTGCAAATGGTGCGGCTCTCCTTTGTAATGCAGAAAAACAGCATCTTTCTGAAGCCGCCTCATGGCAAGGTACATTTCAATACCCTGGTACCACGGAACAGCGCCGTCATCATCTCCAAACTGCAGTAACAGCGGTGTATTGATCCGGTCTGCAAAAAAGACCGGAGAGTTTTCAATGTAGGGCTGAAGGTTTTCCCACATGCTGACACCAAGCCGGCTCTGGCTCTGTTCGTACTGAAACTGCCGTGCCAGGCCCGATCCCCAGCGTATTCCGCTATAGGCACTTGTCATGTTGCTGACCGGTGCTCCGGCAACAGCGGCTGAAAATATATCAGTTTGCGTTATTACAAATGCGGTCTGGTAGCCACTCCACGAATGACCGTGAAGGCCAAGACCGTCCGGATCAGCAACTCCCATCTCAACCAGACGCTGAACACCCGGTACCAGGTTTTTCGTTGCCGAATATCCCGGTTCACCGATATCAAACCATATATCCGGTAAAAACACTGCATAGCCGTCACTCGCATACTGAGCAAACACCGGACGGTGATTCGTAAACGGATGATTGAAATCATGCAGGCGCTGAGAAAATCTTGAGTAGTAGTAAACAAGAACCGGATAGCGTTTTTCCGGGTCATAATCTCCAGGGTAGATCAAAACACCCTGCACCTTTCTGCCATCCGCGTTCAGCCACTCCACAAGTTCGGCATGCCCCCAATCCCAGCGGTCATTGAGATCTTCGTATAAATTTGTCAGCTGCTCCGGGTTCCGGAACCTGCGATCACCGGCCAGGTAAAGATTGGGATATTCATCATATTTTTCTGCCGTAAACAGGATGGCATCCGACTCCCTCGCCTTTTCGAGAATGGAAAACTTTTTCTCCTCCTCCATCACCCGCGAAACTCCGCTTCTGCCGGCCCGTGCCTCGTAAAAACCGTAATTTTTATCCATGTCGTGATACATGGTAAGCAGCAGCCTTTCATTGCTTTCAAACGAAGGAGTTTCGGGATCCAGGTCATAAATCCTGAAAATCTTGTTTTCGCTGCGGCCGGCTCCATCGGTAACACTGAAAAATGAGCCATCGCTTGTATCAAACTGCCAGATGTCATATTTGTCATAAATCATGACTGCCCGGTCATCTTCTGTCCATCCTGCCACACCGTAACTTCCGGCGGGCTCCGGACGATCATTATCCTCATTGTAAAAAGGAGTGGAAATCTCTTCGGTCAGATTTTGAACAGCATCTGTATTCAGATTTTTTAAGAACCAATCTTCCCCGTTAAACCAGGTTATAAAATTCCCATCTGGTGAGAGTGATGCTCCAAATCGCTGCTTCTCCTGAATTTGTTCTCTGCTGCCTGTTTTCGTGTCCACAACGTAGTAATCGCGATACCAGCCGTCCCAGGTTATCAATTTACGGTAGGGAAGGTCGGATGAACCGATCAGCTTTGTCGTATTCTGTGTGATGGAGATATCAGGCATATCAAAATCACTCAGCTGAACCGACCGGTCTTCGTCAAAATGATAAACAGCCATGTAGAGCTTATTCTTCTCCCGGTTCCACTGATTTTTTTCGTGGGTTTTAATCAATGGATCATCCCAATGCCACACCATCGACTCAACGTCATCCAGAACACGGCCGGTATCATATAAGTTTTCTGATGTCAGGGAGTCTTCATCCGGCTTCTGCTCCTCAAGCTGAACCATTTTAGCATCCATCAAGCCGTAAAATAACCTGTTACCATCGTGCGACCATGTCAGGTTATTATTGCTTCTGAAGCGATAGTTTTCCGGTGATTCGTCCGGTTCTGCCACAACCCGCATTTCATCATCCGGAGCGCTCCAGACTGTTAACTGAGCATCTGAAGGCAGAAATTTATTGGCGGTATCGAGCTCGCTTTCCGTGAAGGCCAGCCGTTCTCTTTTGTGATCCCATGTCAGGTTGTTGTAGTACCCGAACGGTTTGCTGCGCAGTTGTACCGGCTGATTATCTCCATCGGCCAGCTCCATACTATACAATGCATTTTCATTTCCGGATGTATCTGCAACAGAGTAGGCCAGATAGGCAGATGTGCTGTCAATTGACGCTTCATGGACAAAATCCAAATTCGTCTGCCGGTTCGAGTCCAGATGTACAAGGGTAACAGGATTCCCGGTACTAGGATTTTTGGATTTATGCTCTTTCACATCTTCCGGCTGATGGTGTGTAATCATGAGCCAGTTGCCGTCATTAGAAAACTCCGCACGCTCTGCATTTTCAAATGATTCCTGTGATCCGTTCTCAAGATTTACCAGGACCAGGGATTGCTGTGGTTTATCTTTTTCCGCATTTTCAGTTTCAATAAAGGGAGGCTGAACATAAACAAATGCCCTGTTGCTTTGATAATTAAAGGCAGGACGGGTTCCGCGTTCAATGGTATAGATTCCATTTCCATCTGTCTCCTTCAAAATCGTTTCGCCATCACCCCGCTCAGGCCACACGCCGTAGCCAACCCATTCTGCATCCGGTGACAATACAGGCTGCTGAATCTCTTTAAACTGCATAACATCTTCAAAAGTAAGTTTATCCTGAGCAAAGCCACTTTCTGCACAAAAACAGAAAGAAATAGTGAAAAGAAGCAGCATTGGTATTTTTTTTCTGTGCATTGTTTTGGTCATTTTCATTTGATATCGCGGTTCAGTTATGATTTTCCGGAGTGCCTGGAAAAAATTTTCAAATCAAGAGATATTTTATGATTCATTTGTTTTATACTTCACAGGAATCCGTTCTGAAAGTTTACAAAAAATCAGCCACATCATTATAATGAGTTTTAAGATCTTGCAACTTTTAACCTGATAATTTAGATGTATATTCACAGAAGCTTACAAATAAAATGATTTTTATACACCGGATGCATTGCCTTTACTACACTGAGTATTTTATGACATACTAAATTCTATCCATGAACAATTACAGCTACACCTATAAAGATATCAGAAGCGAAATTAACCAGGCGATCTCTACCCTTGAATCGTATCAAAATATTCCGTTAGATACTTTCCGCCTGAAATTAAATAAAAAAACATGGAACTGCGCTGAAGTCTGCAAGCACCTGATACAATTTAATCAAATTTATATCCGGCAGATGCAGCAAATCGTTTCTGAAATGCCCAATCCCGTAACAGGTGCGGAGCCCTTTCAGCCCGGATGGCTCTATCGCCAATTCATTACACTTCTGGAACCTCCTTACAGGCTGAAAATAAAGACCATTGCTCCTATGTATCCGTCTAAAAATGACACCACTCCCTCCAATGTGGTTGAAACATTAATCGAAACGGAACTGCAGCTTCTCAAACTTGCAAATCATGCTGAAAAAGGGAACTGGGATTTGGCAAAAATCTCCGGAAAAAATCCGCTGCTAACATTTGCACCGATGAACCTGGTCGAATTTCTGGCTGTTTTACTTGCACATCAGCGTCGTCACTTTTGGCAGATTAAACAAATTCTTGACAAGCTTGGATATTGATCAACAGATTTCAACTGTTTTAAAAATTTTCAGTACAAATTTGAAAATAAGTCATTATTTAGTGAGCTTTCCGATTACTTTTAACATCAGCTAATCATCTCTTTCCCGTATATTATGAAATCACTCAAAGTAGGATTTATAGGTTCAGGTTTTATTGCGCATTTTATGGCAAAAGCAATGAAGCAGGTCCGCCATTGCGAACTGACAGCTATCTACAACAGGAGCGGCTCCGAGGATCTTGCCCGGTATGCGAAAGAGAACGGCCTCGGCTACCCGAAGCTCTATGATTCCATCAAAGATCTCTGTAAACACTCGGATGTAGTGGCCATTTTGACACCCAACTTCACCCGCATTGAGATCATGGAAGAGATAGCCTGGTCGGTTGAATCGGGTGCTGACCTGAAGTATATCATTTGTGAAAAACCACTTGGACGCACGATTGCTGAAGCAAAACGCATGGTTCAGCTGGCAGAAGAGGCCGGTTTGAAAACAGCTTATTTCGAAAACCAGGTTCACATGAATGCCGTCAATAATGGGCTGGAACAACTTCGTCCGCAGCGGGAATCCATGGGTGATATTGTGTTGGCAAGAAGCACGGAAGAACATGCAGGACCTCACAAAAGCTGGTTCTGGGATCCTGTAAGCCAGGGTGGCGGAGTGCTTTCGGATATGGGCTGCCACAGTATTGCCGTGGGACGGCATATACTCACACCACACAGCAAAGATCCGCTGTTCCTGGATCCGGTATCCGTACAGGCCGACACCTCTTTGCTGAAATGGGGTCAGCCCAAATACCGGGATCAGCTGAAAAAAAAGTTTGGAGTCGATTATGAAAAAAATCCGGCCGAAGATTTTGCAACCGGAATCATCACATTTAAAAATCCTGAAACCGGTCAGCTTGTCAAAGCTCAGTTTACAGACTCCTGGATGTATGATAAGCAGGGCCTGCGCTTGTCTATGGACGCACTCGGTCCCGGCTATGCAATGGAAGTGAATACACTAATCTCCCCACTCGAAATATTTATCGGTGACGAAGCTGCTGATTCGGTGGCTGATGCTGAAACAGCACTTGAAAAATCAACGTCTACCCGAGGGCTTCTTGCTGTTCAGCCAAATGAAGCCGGACTTTACGGTTATGTGAATGAAATGCAGGATGCCGTGAACAGTTTTTTGAATGACAGTGACGGCCTGCTGAACTGGGAATACGGACTTGAAATCACGCGACTTGTTCAGGCGGCCTACATGTCTGCAGAAAAGAAAAAAACCATTAATCTCACAAAAGAATCCGTACAAAAAGAACTCGAAAACTACCAATCTCTGATATCACAAGGAAAGGGTGGTGAGGTGTTGTATTGATACCTGAAAGTATTTGAGCTGCCACCCACATCCTCTCTGCGCTTCACCGCGGCCTTGGCGGTTTATACCCTGCAAGATCTTAGTTCACAGAAGATGTAACCACAGGAGACACAGGAAACCGCAAAGTACTCTGACTGGCGTGTTTCGACACACAAATGCCTGAACTATAAGAGATCCAATACCGTTACTTGTTTTTGAATTAAAAATTATATCAAGATATCAATGAAAAAATCATTTGCCCTGTTACTTCCACTCTTGCTTGCTTTCCTGTTTACATCTGCATACTCCCAGGAGAGAATCACCGATGAACGTGAAGCCCGAGAGATATTTGAAGAGGTTGAAGAGAGGCGTAACACCATCGACACCGAAATTTCGCGTATGGAGATGATCATAACAGACAGCCGCGGACGGACCCGAACCCGTGAGATGAAAACCTGGAACAGGAACGAAGGTGAAAACAGCAGCAGCTTAACCGTTTTTACAGATCCGGGTAACGTAAGAGGAACAGCTTTCTTAAACGTACGGGAAGGTGACGATGAACTGCAAAAACTTTACCTGCCATCCGTCGGAAGGATTCAGACCATCACAGCCTCTGAACGCGGAGATCGCTTTATGGGGAGTGATTTTACCTATGAAGATCTTGGGGATCAGGACCCGGATGATTACGATTTCCAGTGGCTGGAAACGAGTGATTCGCTCTACACCGTACGTGCTGAAAAACCGGTCAGCGACCAATATGCATCTGTGGAATTTGAAATCATCCGCGAAACATTTGCATTGAAGACCATCCGTTACTACAACGATGACAACGAACTGATAAAACGTCTTGAAGCAGAGAATTTTGAGCAGGTTGCTGAAAATCTCTGGAGCCCGCGTAAAATGACCATGTATGATTTGCGTGAAGACCGCTTCACAACCATCACCTGGAAAGAACGCGAAATCAATGAGTCCGTTCAGGAGTGGCGTTTTACCGAACGGGGTCTTCGGCGGGGCGCCTGATCTCCGGAGTTCAGGATGATGATTTAATCTTCAAACTCATGTTTCTCCGGCCGGACCGTAATTACAGGCTTTGTAACATATTGAGCCACTTTTTCTGCCGTTGAACCAAGGATCAGGTGTGCAAACCCGCTGTGTCCATGAGTTGCCATCACAACAATATCAGCATTCTCTTCTGCATAACTTTCGATTTCATAGTGAGCAGATACACCTTTGATGATTTTTGTTTTCAGCTGAACCTGACGGCTGTCTCCATTATCAGCAATTGCCACCTCATCTTCGAAAGTAACACCGGTTCTCTGGACAGAGATATTCTCAAGTTCCTTTTCACTGAGAAATTTTTTCAGCCTCTCAATCACCACTTCATAAATTGAGATTGTTTCACCTTTCTGGGGCGATCGGGGAATATCTTCTGAAACACTGCCATAAAGTTCAATGATATGAAGAAGCGTGATATCAGCATTGTAGGTATCTGCAATCGCAAGGGCCAATGGAAAACCGGCCAGTGACAACATAGATGAATCGGTTGGCACAAGTACGTGCCTGATCTTTTCCTTTTCAAGACTTTTATCAACTGAAAAGACCGGTACTTTTGAATACCGGATCACCTTTTCCGTTGTTCCGCCACGCAGAAGTGCAGTTTCGTGATGACCTTTGGCTCCCATAATAATCAGGTCATAGCCTTTCTGCTTCGCATGTTCAACGATAGCTTCAGAAGGTTTTCTGTCAATTTTTACAAAAACTTCACCTTTATTTCCCTCGCGAATGTAATCATCCATATCCCTCCGGATGGCGTGTTCCTTTTCTTTCATAATTTGCGGATAGACATCCTTGTTCATATCAAGAGGCACACCAAGCTTTTTGATACTCTCATGTATGTATTTAACCGTGGGAATGATGTGAATCAGATCGATCCGGCTGCCAAATGTATCAGCTATTTTTTGAGCTACGGTATACGCTGTTTGTGAACCTTTAGAAAAATCAGTGGGTATTAAAATTTTGTTTATTTCTTTCATAAAAATCTCCATATCTGTATTGGAATTATGTTTTACCCGCTATTTAATAATACAAATCATTTATGAAAATAAAATGATCATTTCAATGTCTGTTTTTTGTTTTTGGATATACGGGCTAATTGAAATTACAATTAATTTAGACAGGATAACTTCCAGCCAACGATAGTTTGATTCATCTGATGCTCGCAATGGTTGAGCTTTGGACTTTGATTTCTCCGCGTTCATTGCGTGTTTGTCTCTTTGCGTGCACGGCGTGAAATTCTTTGATGATTTATCCAAATCTGAACAATAATCCACTGCTGCAAAAAATGGTTTTTCCTGTTACCTTCTCAGTGGTTTCCGCTTTTTGAGGTAAGATTAATTCCCTTCCGGTCGCAATAGTACTGCTATGTTTTCCGTAAATAGGCAATCAGTCCAATCATCAGAATTCCAGCAGCCATTCCTCCCAGGCCGCCTGCGATATCCGGATTCCTTTCCGTGCCGTTATTCCAGGATGGAATGTAAGGGGTTGAAGAGACCAGTTTTTTGCTCACTATCTCAACTTCAACTCTTTTAAATTCATCAAAAGCAGCATTGGGTGTCAGCACATCACCCAGGCGCTTGTATTGCGGACGGTTTGTTTCGGGAGGATTTTCCCTGAGCTCCTGTACAAGCGGATCTGTAACCGGGTAAACTTCAGTGCTTCGCACGGTCTCTTTGTACTCCCGGTCCTGCCAGGGCCAGATTACGTAGAGGGAACCAACTAAAAAACCAATCAGAAACAGCAGGGTTGCTGCATGGTAATTATGTAACAGCCACGAAAGTGCTCTTGAAAAAAGAACCAATCCAAAAACGGCTCCTGCAGCAAAAGGCACCAGATTAATCACAGCATCTGCAGTGGCAACCCCGCCAAGATCACCGATCTGCGTGAGAATATAATCGTATTTCTGAAATATCAGCAGAATATATGCACCGGATATACCGGGAAGTATCATGGCGCATATCGCAACTGAACCGCTGAGAAAAACATACCAGAAGGTTTCGGGTGTATTTGTCGGCACCATGTTTACAATCAGGAACCCAACTATGGCACCGGTTAGTAACATGAGCGCATTTCCGGGGGTCCGGTTACCAGTTTCAATCTCTTTTAAAAGCAAGACAATAGAACCTGCAATTAACCCGAAAAAAAGTCCGTAAATAATTTCGGGGTGAGTAAACATATAGACCTGCAGCGGCACTATTTTTGTAAAGAATAATATCGCACCCAAAATTCCTGATAGCAGAATGATCAAAAACTTCCAGTGAAACCGGCTCAGCACATCAGAAAATCTGAACTTGAGTATGTTCATGACAACTGATCCGTCAAAGCTTTTTATTGCATCGATCAGTCTGTCATAAATTCCTGTTATCAGTGCCATGGTTCCGCCGCTCACACCGGGAATAATATCTGCTGATCCCATTAAAAATCCCTTTACAAGCAGAAATGGTGTTTCCTTCAGCGAGGTTGAATCACTTTGCAGAGATTGTCTCTTTTTACTGTCTTTTGTCTCTTTCAAGTTGGATTGAAATCTTAATTAGAAGCTACTATATACCGGTGATAAGGATACAAAATTTAGAACAATGATAGTGATAAAATTGATTATGCATTTTTTCTATCACCTCCGCTTCCGGATCTCCTGCACAGCATCTTCATCATAAAATCGCATGGCAGCCGTAAATGAGATCGTCGCAATTAAACCGCAGACAATAATTACCGTAATCAGTGAATTCGATATGGCATAAATGCCTGAAAAATAGTTGTCCATCAGCCAGCCCGTAACAGGCGGACCCAGGCCAAAACCTGCAACACTTATTACAAAAAGGTAGAGTCCGCCCGCCAGTGAGCGCATGGTTGGTTTTACAAAGTATTGAATCAATGCAGCCGCAACGCCATTATATGACGATGAAATAAGTACACCCAAACCCATAAAAATAAGTGCTGAAAAACCATCATCAGAATAAAGCCCGGCGATATAAAACGGGATGCCTCCCAGGGCAGCAAATATTCCCATCCAAAACCGTCTTGCGGGATCTTTTTTTGCAAGTTTATCGGCAACGGTTCCGGAAAGTATTACCATTCCCCCAACTCCAAACAAAAACCATCCGAAGTGCGGCACAAGGTCCGGCCGCTGAAAGAGGTCTGTCATCACCGTACTGAAAAAAGCCAGGATCGTATAACCTGTGCACGCCAGTGCCGAAAACCCGGTTAAATGCAGTAAAACCGTTCTCTTTTTCAGCATATATGAAAGCTGGCCGATCGTTTCCCTGACAGCAGGATGCTTCTTCGTATCCTCACTTTTCCGTACGTCCCTGATCAGGAACCACACAAAAGGGGCGAGGATCAGCCCCGGCATACCAACAGTCATCATAGATATCCTCCAGTCATACAGCACTGAAACGGATCCGCCCACAAGAAATGAGAGCCCCACCCCGATGAATATTCCGGAAGCATAAACCGAAAATACGCGGGCTCTTTTATCCGGCGAAAAGGATTCTGCCAGGAGTGCATAAGCTGCCGGACTCAGCATTGCCTGGCTTAGCCCCAGCAGCATCCTGCAAATAACCAGGAAGGTGAAAGAACCGGCGAATCCGCTCAATACTGTAACGAGACTCCAAATAAAGAGGCCAATGGCGATCATTCCCTTGCGGGACCATTGATCCGCAATCCGGCCCATTGGTATTCCGGCCAGGGCATAGATAAATGAAAAAGCAGTTCCGTACAGGAGGCCTATTTGCAAGTTTGAGAGACCGAGATCCAGCCTGATTTGAGAGGCCAGAACTGCAACAATCTGCCTGTCAACAAAACTCAGGATATAGATTACAAAGAGCAGGAAGAGTAAACGAAATTTATATCTGTGAATCATGGGTTTTTCTTCATCCGGTCATTATTGACAGGGATTTCCCGGCTGATAAAAATACGCCGGGCAGAAATTGAAAGCTGTCTTTTTTGCACTTCATAAATTTTTGTGCAGCAGGGGTTCCATGTTTTGCCAATTTTTCCTTATCTTTCAGGTCTGTAACCAAAATAATAAAATAAATAATTGTTTATGATCGGAGTAGATGTAAAAGATAACGAAAGCATTGACCGCGCGATTAACCGTTTCAAAAAGCTTATAACGCGATCCAGAGTACTTAACGAATACAGAGAACGCCAGCAGTACACGAAGCCGTCGGAAGAGAGACGAGAAGCTATGAAAAAAAGTGTGCGTGACGAACGCCGCCGCCAGAGAGATAATTACTGATCTAATCCCGGTTTTTAAAGGCTTCGCGCACAGCAGCCGATATAGAACCGGTTTTTGACAGATTCAACTCTGTCTTTTCTGTTGATGTAACCCCGGGAAGAATCATATGTTCAAATCCCATTTTCCCGGCTTCTCTGACTCTTTGATTTAAAAATGGGATCCTCCGGATTTCTCCTCCCAGTCCAACCTCCCCGATAAACACCGTTTTTTGTGAAACCGGTATATCCTTCAGGCTCGATGCCAGTGCACAAACCACAGCCAGGTCTGCACCTGTATCTGTGAGGCGTAAACCGCCGGCAATATTCAGGTAAACATCCTGTCCCGCAAACTGGAAACCCGCCCTCTTTTCAAGTACTGCGAGCAAAAGTGACAACCTGCGCTGGTCAAATCCGCTTGATGTTCTCTGCGGGGTGCTGTAGCTGCTGGGAGTAACCAGTGCCTGTACCTCCACAAGAATCGGGCGGCTGCCTTCCATGATGCACGTTACAGCATTTCCACTTACGTTGCTGTCCATTTCGCTTAAAAAGAGATCCGACGGGTTTGTTATCTCCTTCAGTCCGCGTTCGGTCATTTCAAATACACCGGTTTCCCTGGCAGGCCCAAATCTGTTTTTAACACTCCGAAGCAATCGGTGCAGCTGCGACTGATCTCCGTCAAAATGCAGAACTGTATCTACCATGTGTTCAAGAATACGCGGGCCGGCAATATCCCCTTCTTTGGTTACGTGACCGATTAAAAGGGTTGTTACATTCTCTTTTTTTGAAATCTGCTGAAGCATGGCTGAGCATTCGCGGATCTGCTGAATGCTTCCCGGCAGGCTCGAAAGAGCTGAACTGAAAACCGTCTGTATGGAATCCACAACAAGGAGGTCAGGTTTAATTTCCCTTGCTTTCTGAATCACGGAACTGATCTCTGTATTTTGGTAGATAAGCAGGTTATCTCCTTTGATCTGAAGCCTTGCGGCACGCTGCCTGATCTGGGATGCCGACTCTTCTCCCGCCACGTAAAAGATCGTCATCTCCGGATTTTTCTGAGCTATCTGGAGCGTAAGTGTGCTTTTCCCGATGCCCGGATCGCCTCCGAGTAAAATGAGTGATCCTTCCACAAAACCACCTCCCAGAACGCGGTCCAGTTCACCGATGTTTGATTTTGTCCGGTCCTGTTCCGAATACCTGATTTCACTCAGCCGCATCACTTCATCTGATGATGTCTGTGAGATATCAACTTTGTGCTTTTTATTACTCTTTTCCACCGGCATAATTTCCTGAAATGTATGCCATTCACTGCAGGATGGGCACATACCGAGCCATTTTGGAGACTCGTATCCACAATTGGAACATTCAAAAAATATTTTAGTTTTTGCGGCCATAAATATTCTTTACAAGGAGTATAAAAAGCTATTTTTTTACTGTATTACAATGCATCCAAGATGCTGCTAAAATATCAATTAACTGCTTCTGAAAAGAAACACGATTAATGGTTATCGGCTATATGAACCACTTTTTGATTTACATACCATGAGGCGGCCATCATTCCCAGTGCTGCAGTCATATAGTATCCTATTATTCTCCATGCAAAAACAGCAAGCCCGATAAATGCTTCGCGTTCAATCAGCGGGCCCTGGAATACTGCAAATAATCCTTCCAGTCCGCCGCTTCCCCCGGGAGTCGGCACAATCATAAATGCAAGATGCATAGCCATACTTCGAACAAAAGACAATAGTTCATTTGCAGGCAACAAACTTAGAATTACTATAGTAGGAATGGATGCTCTTAAAGTCCAGGCCAGTACGGAATAAAGAAATGCTTTAATAAGGAAGGAGGCCGGTTTCTTTTTAAGTTCATGGGACGAATCTTCAAGATATTCGGCCTCTTCGTACACTTTATTCCGAAACCGTTTCAAAAATTTATATTTGAACAGTTTCTTTAGAAAAACCTTGAGCGCAGCAGGATTCACCAAAACACCATAGGTGAGAACACCTGCATGAGCAAGCAGCATTACATAGATAAAAATCATAGATGCTTCTCCGACCATTCCATATTGATCGGGAATAATATCTAAATGAAGGCCTGCGAACAGCAGTAATGGAATCAATATTACGATCAGGATCTGGTCCATCAACACACCATAAAGTGCTACAGCTGCCGATTTACCAAATTTAACACCCTCACGGTTCATCGCAACGGTTGCTAAAGCAGTACCTCCAAGTGCAGCCGGCATAATCGCAGAAGCAAACTCCCAGGTAAACATAACCCTGAAACTTGCTGCCCAGGAAAGCTCATTATCTGAAAGAAACCGAAACTTTGCAGCCAAAACCCAAATTCGCAACATTACCACAATCATCGCGATTCCCAGTCCCGGAAGCCTCTTCGGTTTCAAATGCTCTAAAACACCGGGGGTGTATGTCAGGTAGATAACAACTGCCAGTCCGCTAAAACTAAGCGCTATAGACCAGAATAGATATTTGAATGAAAACAGCTGTTCTGCTGAGCTGTTGTTATTTGGTAAACTTTTATTCAAAAAAATTGATTATGGGCTTTTTGTAATCTTCAAACATACGAATATCTATCCTGATTTTCTGAATCGAAATAAAAAACCCTGCACCGGTAAAATGCAGGGTTTTTAAAAATGCCTTAATCAGGCGATCGTAATTTTATCCTCCAGGTACACATCCTGAATGTAATTAAGAAGCTTAACTCCCTCTTCCATCGGACGCTGGAATGCCTTTCTGCCGCTGATCAATCCCATGCCGCCGGCACGTTTATTAATCACAGCTGTTTTTACAGCATCGGTGAAATCATCACTGCCGGAAGCACCGCCTGAGTTAATCAATCCCGCACGGCCCATATAGCAGTTGGCTACCTGGTATCGCGTAAGGTCAATCGGGTTATCCGTAGTAAGTTCGCTATAAATGCGTTCATCCAGTTTCCCGTACGATGAATCACCCGAGTTAAGAGCTTTGTAGCCGCCGTTATTCACAGGCTGCTTCTGTTTGATAATATCGGCTCCGATCGTCACACCAAGATGATTGGCCTGGCCGGTTAAGTCTGCAGATGAATGATAGTCTGTACCACCCACTTTAAATGCGCTGTTTCGGGTATAACACCATAGAACAGTAGCCATCCCAAGTTCATGTGCATATTCAAATGCTTCAGCCACTTCCACTATCTGACGATTGGATTCTTCCGAGCCAAAGTAGATTGTTGCTCCAACGGCAGCAGCACCCATGTCGAATGCCTGGTTAATGGTTCCAAACATGATCTGATCGTAGGTATTAGGATAGGTCATCAGTTCGTTGTGATTGATCTTTACCAGGAACGGTATTCTATGGGCATACTTCCTGCTGATTGATCCCAATACACCAAATGTTGAAGCAACGGCATTACATCCGCCTTCGATCGCAAGTTCAACGATTTTTTCAGGATCGAAATATTTCGGATTTTTCGCAAAAGAAGCTCCCGCACTGTGTTCAATACCCTGGTCGACAGGCAGAATGGAAAGATAGCCCGTACCGGCAAGGCGGCCTGTGTCATAAAGTCTTTGCAAGTTGGTTAGTACACGCGGGCCACGGTCTGAATGATACCATACATCATCAACATGTGTTCCGGAAGGAAGATGCAGCTGATCTTTTGAAATCGTTTCGCAGCTGTGCCCCAATAATGTTTCCGCATCTTCACCTAATAATTCTTCAATACTCTTATAATCTAATGCCATGTGAAATTCCTCTTATATACAGGTTTATTTAACTTTTTAGTGTAAAAATTGTAATAGCGTAATATACAGTTTATGAATTGAAATGGCTATTGATATAGCATGAAAGGGCTTCCAAAACCATGTTTTTTTATCATTGAACCACAACTGTCACAAACGTTTTAATAAACGGATGGGTATAATAATGAAATTCACAGAAGACAGAGGTTAAAACTCTATGCAAATTCTTACTCCCGGAAATACAGCGATATGACACGGGCGATCTTAGCTCCATTCACGTTAAACGCCCCACCTATGACCCTCTTGCCGTTTGTTTTTGAAAGATGAATAATATTCATCGTATATTTGAGTTTATCTATAAAAAAATTTTACTTCTTACATGCAGATCGATCAGATTAATCTTGGCAAATACCCGGTTTTACTTGCCCCGATGGAAGATGTTACCGACTCTCCGTTTCGACGGATATGCAAACAGATGGGAGCCGGTGTTGTCTATACCGAATTTATCAGTTCAGAGGCCATTATACGTGACTCGGATATAGCCGGGCACAAAATGTCGTTTGACGAGAGTGAAAGGCCTTTTGGGATACAGATATTTGGCGGCCGTGAAGAAGCAATGGAAGGTGCGGCAAAGATAGCGGAAGCAAATCAGCCTGACATTGTTGATATTAATTTTGGCTGTCCTGTCTACAAGATTGTTAAAAAAGGAGCCGGTTCTGCCTGTCTGAAAGATCTCGATATGATGGAGCGCATGGCCGGAACCGTTGTAGATGCTGTGAAAGAGATCCCGGTTACTGTAAAAACAAGACTCGGATGGGATGATTCCACCATCCGCATACAAGAAGCTGCACTCATGCTGCAGCGAATCGGGGTGAAGGCACTTACTGTTCATGCACGCACCCGCTGCCAGAAATACAAAGGCGATGCGCGCTGGGAATGGCTGAAAAAACTCCGGGAAACACCCGGCCTTGAAATCCCGATCATTGGAAATGGTGATGTAACCACACCGCAGGATGCAAAACGAATGTTTGATGAAACCGGTGTGGATGGTGTTATGATCGGCCGGGGTGCAATCGGTAACCCATGGATTTTTCATCATACCCGTCACTACCTTGAGACAGGTGAAATCCTGCCCGACCCAACCATTAAAGAGCGCCTTGAACTTACTGCCCGGCAGCTGCAGCTATCAGTAGAGCACCACGGAGAGCGATATGGTGTTATTATTATGAAAAAACACTACGGCCAGTACCTGAAAGGGATCCGGAACAGCAAAAAACTGAGAGCGGCCATCATGGATCAGAAAGAGATGCAACCCATTCTTGAGCTTCTTCTGAATTTCAAGGAAGAAGAACTGTTTGCAGTAGCCGTTTAAGTTAGTAAAGAATCAGTTCTTTTTTTCCGATATAAAAATCAGCCGTGAACTGCTTTCCGGATCAAACGGCTTGCCGTCATAACTTCCGTAACATCTGTATATCTCAAAATTCCGTTTTAACAATTCCTCTTTGAACCACTCCTCCCCGTAAAGTTTTACCCGTTCCGTATACGATTTTGATTCTCCGTCCAAATCAAACACAATTTTTTTAAACACCATATTATCTTCTATCCACCGCTCGATGGAATAGTTGATATCCTGGTATACACCGGTCTCCTCTGCAATAAGATTTTCTTTCACTTTTTCCGCATTCATATAATCAACCAGGAACCGCCCGTTACTCTTTACCATCTTTTCTACGGCATCAAATACAGATGCGTTTTCATCATCATCAATAAAATAACCGAAAGATGTAAACAGGTTGAGAACTGCATCAAATTTTCGGTTTAAAGGCTCTCTCATATCACCAATCAAAAATGTAACATTATCCAGCTTCCGTTCAGAAGCAATTCTCCTGGCTTTATGAATGGCCTGTTCAGACAGATCAATACCGGTTACAGAATACCCTTTTTCAGCCAGTGTAAGCGAATGGCGGCCACGTCCGCATCCAAGATCGAGAATTTCAGGATATGAATGCTTTGGGATTTCATTCTCAATCAGACCGGCAAGCAGCTCCGCCTCTTCTTCATTTCTGTAAGCGTATAATTTTTCATAAAGCGGGCTGTCAAACCACTGTTCAAACCAACTCATAGACTACCTGATTTCGATTAATAATTTGTCTGCAAATATACAGAACCTCATAGAAAGATCAGGATTATCTTTCCCGCATAATTTTTATCTTAACGAAGCTTAAAATTTGAAAGACATGAATTTCACTCAAAAATTAAAACAGGCCGTACTCTCATCGGGATCACATCTGTGTATCGGGCTCGATCCAAACCCTGAACTGATTCCCGCACCTTTTAAAAAGCACTTCCCAAGTGATACGGATCTCATTCTGAATTTTTGCCGGCAGGTGATAGAGGCCACGAAACCCTACTGCTGTGCTTATAAACCGAATATCGCTTTTTTTGAAGCCTACGGGTCAAAAGGCTGGGGAGTCCTCGAGGAGATTATTGACTCCATTCCCCCCGGAAAAATTATTATTGCAGATGCCAAGCGCGGAGACATCGGGTCCACAGCCGAACAGTATAAAAGAGCTTATTTTGGTTACCTGAATGTAGATGCAATCACCCTGAATCCGTTAATGGGTTTTGACACACTCGATCCATTTCTGGATGAAGCTTCGAAAGGAATTTTTGTACTGACGGTAACGTCTAATCCGGGAGCTGCCGACTTTTTAATGCGCCGGTTTGAAGGACGCATGACCATGGCGTCCTATATTGTAGAGCATCTCGCAAAGCTGGAAATGCAGTCGGATACTCATATCGGCCTTGTGACGGGTGCAACACAAACCGTTACCCTTGAGCATGTAATTGGCAAATATCCCGAAGCCACTCTTTTGATACCGGGGATCGGCTCACAGGGAGGTTCGGTGGAAAAGCTTTCGCTGGCGTTAAAAAATCACCGTGGGATACCAATTGTCAGTTCATCACGGTCGATACTATATGCAGGTAAAAACGATGAAAACTGGCTGGAAAAAATTGCTCTGAAAGCGGCAGAAACCCAAAATAAACTGAATATTTTATCTCATGAGCAGCCCGAAACCTGAAATTATACTTTACACCGACGGTGCTTGCAGCGGCAATCCCGGTCCCGGCGGCTGGGCTGCACTATTAAAATATAACGGTAAAGAAAAAGAGCTTACGGGAGGCGAACCACACACAACCAATAACCGGATGGAGATGCGTGCCATTATAGAAGGCCTCAAAGCCCTGAAACGTCCCTGTGTTGTAAAAATCCACAGCGACAGCGCGCTTATTATCAACTCATTTACCAAAAGCTGGATCACCGGGTGGCAAAAACGCGGCTGGAAGAAAGCAGACAAAAAACCGGTAGAAAACCGGGATCTTTGGGAAGAGATGCTCAGAGTCATGAAACCGCATGATGTAAAGTGGATTAAAGTTAAGGGTCATTCCAATAATGAGCTGAACAACCGTGTGGATGAACTTGCAGTTGAAGCGTCAATGATTGAAAAGGCGAAAGTGAGAAGCAGTAAGAAGTAAGAAGTATGCAGTATGCAGTATGCAGTATGCAGTATAAAACTTGCTGATTTGTAAATTTATTCAAAAATTAAAAGCAATCTTCTGAAATTTTTGTTTGACTCTGCCATTGGCAAAGTATAACTCTGCGTTACACTGTGCATATCTCTGTGAAACTCTGTGGTTAAAAAACAGTCGGGAGTCGGTGTCCAAAAAATGTGACAATTTTTTGAAGATATTCTATCAAACTGTATGGCTTACTCAACTGCTCATTATTGGATCTTTCTTTTTGCTTTTCTTATGCTGAGCTGTGGTAATGCTGGCGAATCAAACAGAATTATACATCCCACGGAAGAGAATCTGAATCCTGAGTTTGGGATAACCAATGTTATAGATATGAGGGATACACTTATTTCTGATCATGCAGCTGTTACGGATATTTTGAATCGAGTCCGAAACAGCAAGACCTTGTTTACAATCGGAAAAGACGAAGGTGAAGAGTTTGAGATGTTTGGACAGATCAGTGATGTTCATATCGATGAAAACTCAAATATATATATTTCTGACTCGCAGGATACTGGTATATATATCTACGATTCGAATGGATTTCATCTTCAAACATTTGGACGAAAAGGCCGCGGTCCGGGAGAACTTGTAAATGCAGATCGTATTATCACAAGTAGTAGAAAGTTACTCGCATTGGATCTGTTTTTTGATTTAAAATCCTACCGCTTCGAAAGCGGAGAATATAGTTATGACAGCACTCTCGAAACGGGACTAATACCCTCCTCTTTTTGTATTTCCGGTGATGAGCTATTTCTTCAGTCCATGCCGATCGGAGAGCAGCTTTTGACAGAAAGACCGAATAGCATAACTGTTTTCAGAATAGAAAATTATGAAACAGCCCTAAGATCCTTTGGCAGTTATTATCAATCTGAATCTCTGTTAGCTGTTCAGTCGATGTCAGCGGGAGCAATAGCATGCGGACAAAAATCAGATCAGATCTTCCACTATAAACGGTTGCTGAACCTTGTTTACAGTTATGATAAAAGTGGTGAGATTTCCTGGATTACACGCCTGGATAATTTTCAATTTATGCGAATTCTTGAAACACCTGACCGCATCGGTGGTGACCCTAATCATCTACAAGAGGAATTTGATTTGATTAAAAATTTGATCGTCCTAAACAGTGATTATCTGCTGGTACAGGTTGAGAACAGAAAACTGAATGGAGGCGAAAACCAAAAAATAACGCTCCACAGCTATCTCCTGGATAACAATAACGGCTCAGGTGTTTACATTGGTGATAACCTGCCTCCCATCCTCGCAGCCACTGAAAACAGACTCACTTTTCTTAAAGAGTATGATTATCCTCACATAAGAATTGCTGAGTTTTGAAGGAGATAATATGAGCTTTAAAAACAACTCTGCTCTCCTCCGCGCCATTGCGGTTACCCCTTTCCCAAACTGGAAACTAAATTCCCTTCGGATTCACCCCATACATATTTGCTCCCGGCTCACTGTCCTGGATAAAAAAGTAAATAAGCACAATCAGGCCCACAACAGGAATAAATCCAACTAAGAGCCACAATCCTGATTTACCGATATCATGCAATCTCCGGACACCCACTGCAATACCCGGCAGCAGAATTACA
>Ga0209936_1000185_pt1 | contig 41085 bp, 32 predicted proteins | sample SalPonR1_A_D1_MG_FD_185694 | JGI IMG/M metagenome (GOLD analysis project Ga0209936, IMG submission 185694) | Salt pond soil microbial communities from South San Francisco under conditions of wetland restoration - Salt Pond MetaG R1_A_D1_MG... ...
AAAAAATATTACCTGGCACTGAACGACTTTAACCAGGCCATTAAGCTCTATGCTATTGATCCTGAATTATATGTCTTTAGAGGATTATGTAATATTAATATCAACCATTATAAACAAGCGTTATACGATTTTAACCAGTCGTTGGAAATTACAAAGCAAAATAAAAAAGCTTATTTTTATCGGGGGTTGGCCAAACATTATTTGGAAGACACTCTTGGAGCGCTTAACGATTATGATAAAGCATTAAAAATAGACTCAGAATACGTACCGGTGTATATAAATAAAGGTATTTTATACTCCGAATGGCATAAATACGACTCAGCTAAATCCTGCTTTTCACGTGTTATAGAGATTGACCCTCTAAATGCAAGTGCTTATATTAATCGTTCGCTGGTAAGTTATTACCAGGAAAAAACACAAATTGCCGTTCACGATTTAGATACTGCCATACAGATAGAACCTGATAATTCGTTGGCGCTTTTTAACCGGGCTTTACTAAAAAACGAACTTAAACAAAAACGTGATGCTATTTTAGATTTAGACAAAGTAATTCAATTAAATCCTCAAAATATTCTTTCGTATTTTAACCGAGGACTGATTAAACAGGAAATTGATGACCTGCAAGGTGCTTTTATTGATTTTTCCAGGGCCATTGAAATTTATCCTGATTTTGCCAAAGCCTATATCAGCCGGGCAAATGTACGCCAACAGCTAAATGATATTCAAGGGGCTTTAGCCGACAGACAACGTGCTGAAAATATTATTGCTACGGTTCAGAAAAATAAAGAATCGTATGCCAGTTATACCGATACCTCCGATAATTTCAGAAACTTAATTACGTTAAAATCCAGTAATCGTTTTTATAATCATCCTAACTATAATCAGCGAATTGAACCGGAAGGAAATTTTGCGTTTACAACCGGAAAACAAAACTCCGAATATTTTGAAAAAATTGCTGCCCTGCACGACAATATGGAAGAACATAAAAATATTTATGCAGAATATGGTTTAGTTATAAAAAATAAGAATGAAGAAGTGATGAGTATCGACTCGTTAAAAATAAAGGTAGCCGCCTTAGAGAATAATTATAAATCCTCCCAAAATAAATATCAAAATTTAATCCAAACAGCCTTATATAAAAGCTATTTAAAAAACTACAATGGTGCTTTATCCGATCTAGATTTAGCGATAAAATTGAAACCTGACTATTTCCTTGCTTATTTCTGCCGGGGAAACATTCGTTCCGAAATGATTGACTACATAAAACTATTAGACCAGGAAAACGATGTACTTCTTATTGACCCACAACAACAATCGAATATAAAAACGATTAAAGAGCAGGAAAGCTATAACGATTATCAATATGTGATTAATGATTATTTGAAAGCTATAGATTTATCGCCCGAGTTTATATTCTCCTCATTTAACCTGGCTAATACCTATTTAAAAACACGCGACTACAATCTGGCTATCAACTGGTACAACAAGGTTATCAGCAACGACGACACTTTTGCCGAAGCTTATTATAACCGGGGGTTAACCTATATCTATCTCAAACAAAACGAAAACGGCTGTATGGATATGAGCAAGTCGGGCGAATTGGGTATGCAGAACGCTTATTTAGTGATTGCTCGTTTTTGTGAGAATTAACCCTTTTTTTATTTAATACCTTAAATCGTCTCTCAGAAAATTCCAATGTCAAAAAAAACAAGCTAAAACACTGCCTTCTTTTTCAACTCATCGATAAAATCGGCTTTTATCCAATAAATATCCGAATTACCGTTTTGTGGCGAATTCCTCAGTTGACGAAACGTTTTGGCGCTTAATTCAGCGGGTAGCTGATTATTAGTCATTCCACGTGCAGACATAAAAAACAAGTATTTCCCATCGGGCGAAAAAGCGGCTGACCATTCACGAGGGTCGGCACTATTAATTTTAGCGCCCATGTTAAGGGGGTTGCTCCATTCATCGTTTTCATTTCTGAACACAATATAATAATCGGTACCGCCAAAGCTATCTTCCATACCAAAAGCAGGAACAATAATAAACGATTCGTCAGGAGAAATTAAAGCATTGTATCTGGCTACTCCACAATTAACATGCTCGTTTAACTTCTCATTCTTAACATATTTGCCCTCTTTATATTGATATCTAAAAATATATTCCTGGTCCGATTCATCGGATTTGGTCAGATATAAGGTGCCATCTTGGGTAACGGAAGGGAAATATTCATCTTTATCAGAATTTACAGGTTCACCTAAATTGCTGGGTTTGTCCCAATGGCCGTTTAACCTTTCAGAAACCCATACATCTGCAGATCTTGACTCACCCCCATCTTCGTTCATATTACTCACAAAAAACAATTTATCCCCATCGGGAGAAATAAACGGCTCAATGTAGGTATAGTTGGGATTACGACAAAATTCAAGTACTTCAGGTTGTGTCCATTTACCATCAACTTGTTTTGAATAAAAAATGGTAGCAAATTTATGATTACCCATATTTCGGCAGAAATAAATCTCACTGCCATCAGGATAAATGGCAATATCGCGTTCCGACATTCCCGTTGAAACAATACCCAGAGCAAATAATTCGGCCGAATCACCAGGTAAATTTTGTCCAAGATATAAGCCGGATAATGCTGACTCTTTTTCATTTTGACAGGATAAGAGCACAAGTCCTGCTATGATTATAATTAGGTAATGTTTCATTATTTTTTTTTGTAAAAAACAGTATTTTTTTTGAAAAATACAAAAATAATCTATCAATGAAACATTACTGTCTACAAAAAAAACCGTTCAAAAGAGTACGGTTTAATGATTGTTTTATTTTTTGCAGGCAATCTATTTTTCTTCAATCCAGTTTATAATCTGTTCATCTAATGGATTTGTCCTAGACGAAGCCACATCGACTAAATTCCCTTCTTCATCAATCATGTATTTCTGAAAATTCCACTTCACCTTTGAGTCCATTACTCCATTCTGGCCTTTTTCGGTTAGCCATTGGTAAAGTGGATGAATATCATCTCCTTTAACCGAAATTTTAGTCATCATAGGAAAAGTTACTCCGTAATTTTCAGAGCAAAATTGCTTTATTTCCTGGTTAGAACCTGGTTCCTGATTCATAAAATTATTGGCCGGGAATCCGATAATAATAAAGTTTTCAGATTTATATTTCTCATAAAGTTTTTGTAAGTCTTCGTATTGTGGTGTAAAACCGCATTTCGAAGCTGTATTTACTACCAATACCTTTTTCCCTTTTAAGGTAGATAAATCAAAATTTTCTCCGTCGATGGTTTGTACTTTAAAATCATAAAATGATTTGTTTTGAGAAAAAGTAGCGGAACTTATCATAGCTAATAAAATTATTAATACAATATTTTTCATAATCGCATGTTGTTTCAAATCTTTAAGGTAAACAGGGAGAAACAAAATATGTTCAAATTTAATAATCTAAAAAGGAATAAGTTTTTCTACCGCATGTTGTTTAAGGTAGGTACGAATAATTTGCTGTACATCTCTATTATCAGGATATCTTTGAATAGCACCTGAAAGGTTCTCAATATTAGGCCGAACAAGATTAACATTTATAAAACCAAACCCGATATATTTACCATTTTTTATCTTAACCACACTTTTTTCTTCCTCACTCCTTCCCTTATCAATAATGAAAAAACTTTGGTTATCGTAACTCAGATTCTGAATTAATTCATTTGCTCGTAAATTGTAATCATCAACCGCCTCTTTTTGAATACATGCACCTTTACACTGATTTAACTGATAATAAAAACAGGCTCCTGCTGTATCATATAATCCGCATAATTTCTGGCATAATTCATATTCTTCCGATAAATGATAAAGTCTTTCACGGGCTTCTTTTGCCGAGTTAAAGGCTATTAGTGGCACATTTTCACCCATTTCATCCACCACAAAACAGATATAACCAAATTCATCTATACTACTATAAATCCCATAATGATTAGACTTTCTTCGTTGCCTGCGATTATATTTTGGTTTATGATTTTTTATTTCATCCGATTCCAGCAATTGGGCAATTAAATCGCTACCTGTTATCTCAAAAGAAATATCATGCGTTTCATCTACCATTTTAAGCGCTTTGCTTGTTTTTTCGTTATTAAAATGAGATAAAATACGGGTACAGATATTTTTGCTTTTCCCTATATAAATAATATCTCCTTGTTGATTATGAAGATAATAAACACCAGTATCTTCAGGTAATTTTTTAATTTTGGATGACTCTAGATTATAAAATTTGCCAGATTTTAATCCTGCTAATGATGGATCGATTTTTAACAGGTGTTCAAAAAGTTTTACAGTTGCCAGGGCATCTCCGGCAGCACGGTGACGCCCGTTTAGCGGAATATTTAACTCATTACACAATTTTCCCAGACTATAAGATTTTCGGCCGGGAATAATTTTACGGCTCAGCTGAACTGTACAAATTTTCTCTTGCTTAAAATCATAACCAAGGCTTTTAAATTCATGTTTTATGAAATTGTAATCAAAAGAAGCATTGTGGGCCACAAAAATTTTCCCTTCGGTAAGCAATACAATATCTTTTGCTACTTCCCAAAATTTAGGTGCATCGGCTACCATTTCGTTAGTAATACCTGTTAACCTTGTAATGTTTGCAGAAATAAAACACTCAGGATTAATAAGTGTAGAAAACTTATCCACAATTTTGTCTCCATCGTGAATGAATATGGCAATCTCCGTAATTTTATTTCTTTGCGGGCTTAATCCGGTGGTTTCAATATCAATAATTGCATACATAGCTTATGTACAAAAATGCAAATAATTGATGAGTAATTCTTATTAAAAATAAAAAAACCCGGTTAAAAAACCGGGTAAAATATAATTTAATTCAATAGCACTACAACCCTTTACCTGAAAAATACTTCATAAACTGTACACGCTCGTATGCAGCCGGGTTTTGAGATTTTTCCTGACTCAATTTACCTCTAAAATCATCAATTTTTTTAAACTTCTTTTGCTCCATCCAGTTATTAATATCATCAAGCATGTTTTCAATAATTCCTTTTCCATTTTTATAAAATGCAGAAGCTATTTGTACTGCATTTGCTCCGGCCAGCAATTGCTTAATCACAGCAGCACCATCATGGATTCCAGTAGAGGCTGCTAAATCGCATCCTACCCTTTCACTCATAATAGCAATCCAACGTAATGATATAGATAATTCTTCAGGATGGCTTAATACATTGCTCGATAAAATATCTAAATTATTGATATCAATATCAGGGCTATAAAAACGGTTGAATAGTACAATGGAATCAATTTCTGTATTAGAAAGTTTTTGAATAAATGCTCCTAAATTAGCTGAATAATAACTTATTTTAAGAGCTATTGGAATTTTAATGTGCTTTTTAACTTCTTGAATAATATCAAAATAAACCTTCTCATTTTCTGCACTTGTTTTATTAAAATCAGAAGGTAAAACAAATACATTTAATTCCAACGCATCAGCTCCGGCATCTTGTAACGTTTCGGCATAATATGGCCATTTTTTGGCAGTAACGCAGTTTATACTTGCTATAATCGGAATTTTAACGGCTTTCTTAGCCTCTCTGATTAATTTCAGATGATTGGTTAATGAATCATCTTCGGCATAATTATCGTAATAATCCATGGTTTCCGGATAGAGGAACGATTCCATATGCATACTGGTTAAATCTTTTTCCAGTTCACGCCGAATTTCTTCTTCAAAAATAGATTTCAGCACCACTGCTCCTGCTCCTTTTCTTTCAAATTCTTTAATATCATCCAAAGAGTTAGTTAAACCCGAGCTAGCTGCAATAATGGGATTACGAAGTTTTAAGCCCATATAATTTACCGAAAGATCTGCCATAATATAAATAGTTTTAATTTTTACAATTAAGTAAATGTATTAAAAAAACATGTTGATGTCAATTTATACATCTATTCTAACAGGCAGAATAATTTTTTGTTCATTCCTGTTCCAATTAAAATAAACGGAAAAAATTTAATTTTGTTTAACGATTAATATAATCATTGGAAAGTATTTGAAGAAATGCTTTTCCTTTTTCTAAATCATTTAAAATTTCATTCCCTTCTTCAAATATAATATGCTTGCCAACATTATCATAAACAACTTTTGTAGAATCGGTTATAAAACCAAAACCATCGTTAAAAGCATAAAATACGAATCCTGAATCATCGGGGTTCAATAAATTTTTACTGTACATATAAGATGAATCAATAGATGAAACCTGACTTAATAGCGTATTAGGCAGATCAATTTGAGAAGCGGGTTTGTTAATAATTTTTGGTTCAGGTTTTAATGCACCACCGATCCATAACATGGGAACATGAAATTTATCCAACTCATGGTTTTGAGAATTTCCAGGTCGAGAGCTTCCGTGATCTGCTAATAAGATAAACAAAGTATTGTCCCATAATTCTGTCTTTTTTATCTTGCGAAAAAAATCTCCTAAACAACGATCGGTATAGTAAATGGAGTTTCGAAACTTTGTTGCTCTATCGTTTCCCTCAAAAACAGGTTCCATTGGAACATCAAACGGCTCGTGGCTACTAAGGGTAAAAACAACTTTAAAAAAAGGTTCCTCTGCCTCAAACATATTCTCATAAAGATATGTAAATAAGTGTTCATCGTGAACCCCCCATTTCGTGGTTCGATATTTTTTATCAAATTGTTGGTCAGTAATTAGATGATTTACTTCACTATTTAGAAAATAAGAACGCATATTTGCGAAGTCTATATTTCCGCCATAATAAAACCACGATTCGTAACCCAGTGTATTCAAGTTTTTAAACAAAAAAGGCAAAGATTCTGTTTTGCTCGAGGTTTTAATAATTGAGGTTGTTGGTTGTGCAGGATAACCACTTAAGATGGAAACAATACCTTTATCACTGCGGTCGCCATTGGCATAAAAATTTGTAAACAATACTCCTTCTTGAGCTAATTCGTTAAAATTAGGGGTAGAATCCCACGCTCCTCCTAAAGCTCCAATAACCTTAGATGTAAAACTTTCCAGAATTAATATTACGACATTAGGATTTTCCTTTTTTAAAATTTTTAATGAATTATTGTCATGAACCGTTAATTTATTCATGATCGATTCTGCCTTCTGATCAGGCATGAAATGATATGTATTTTCAGAGTTTTTCCGATATAACATTGAATGCATAGCATTCCAAACTACGTTTACAGAAGCATGATTAGCAAATTTATTTTGACTAAAATAAACCATACCCGTATTTACGGGAGCAATTCCAAAGCTAGCACGAATAGGGACAATCATGGTGCCCGTAATAAATAAAAGAAGAAAAAATGTAATAAGGTTACCTTGTTTAATAGCTAATATTTTAGGTTTTAGCAATTTGTTATAAACATAATTCCCCGAAAAAATAAGCAGGATAATAAATAATAAAAGAATTATAGTGAGCCACCATTCGGTTGATGCCATTGCCTCTTTTGGCTTGGTAATATATAATAAAGGAGTGGCATCCATACGATAACCCCAGTTTTTATACAATTCTAAATCAACAACAATTATGATTGAACTAATAGCAAAAACAAAAAGTGTAAATGGTTTAAGAATTTTATGAATAATTTTTCCGTTGAATAAAAAAGTAAATGTTAAAATTAAACCTGTAATCGCCAAAATGTATCCTACAGATGAAATATCTAATCGAATGCCATAAACAAATGTCAATACCCATTCACTAAAACTAATATCAAAAGAAAATTTATATTGATAGAGTAGAAAAAAAAGACGCGCTGCCATGAATAAAATTAGCCAATACAAAGCATACGTAGCAAAAAATTTTAATCGTTGTTTCATCATCCTTAAAAATAAATTAATACAAAAGTAAAATTATTGTTAAATTAGTTACATAATTTCAATAAAATTTAAATTAAAACCATCATGAAAAATCTATTCAAACTAGTTGCCTTTTTTAGTATTTCACTGCTTTTTGTTTATTCATGTACGCAGAAAGAGCAATCTTCCCGCCCGGAGTATGTTATTGTAATTCACGGAGGAGCTGGAAATGCAAGCAACAAAGATATTAACGAAGATCAACAACTAGTTTATAAAGAAAAACTTGGCGAAGCTTTAGCTATTGGAGAAAAAATTCTAGCCGAAGGTGGAACAAGTATTGAAGCTATTAAAAAAACCATCAATTATCTTGAAAATTGCCCATTATTTAATGCAGGTAAAGGAGCTGTTTTCACCCACGAAGGAACCAACGAAATGGATGCTTCCATTATGGATGGAAGTAATTTAAATGCCGGAGCTATTGCCGGTATTGGCGATATTAAAAACCCAATATCAGCAGCTATAAAGGTGATGAACGAATCGGAGCATGTAATGCTGGCGGGAAAGGGAGCTTCTGATTTTGCTAAAAAACAAGGGATAGAAATTGTTGATTCATCTTATTTTAGAACTCAAGATCGCTGGGAAAGTTTACAACGCATTTTAAAAGCTGAAAAACATGGTACTGTCGGATGTGTAGCTTTAGATAAAAATGGAAACCTGGCCGCAGGAACATCTACAGGAGGTAGAATAAATAAAAAATTTGGCCGAATCGGTGACTCACCCATTATTGGTGCAGGAAACTATGCCAACAACAATACTTGTGCTGTATCTGCTACCGGACATGGCGAGTTTTTTATACGTTATACCGTAGCATATGATATTTCTGCATTGATGGAATATAAAAATTTAAGTTTAAAAGATGCTGCAAATTTAGTGGTCAACAAGAAACTGGTAGAAGCCGGTGGTGAAGGAGGGATTATTGCCGTTGATAAAAATGGGAATATTGCTATGCCATTTAATACGAATATGATGTTTAGAGCTTATAGTAAGTCAACAGGGGAGAAAGAGATAGCAGTATTCAAATAATTTTACTACTTTTACGTTGTACAAAAGAGAAAGCATGACTTTCTCTTCTTTTTAATTACTTAATCTTAAATAAAAACAGATGAAAAAAACACTTTTAATTTTATTAATATTAGGTATATTCTTAGGGTTAAAAACTCAAGACCAAAACTCAAACAACGAAAATGCAAAAAAAGAAATCGAACACGACTGGTTTAATCAATCACCAATAGACGACCAGGTTTATGGTGCAGAAATTGATAAGGCTTATCAATGTTTAAAAGATAAAAAATCTAAACCTGTAATTGTTGCTGTTATTGATGGCGGCGTTGATTTTAATCACGAAGACCTGAAGGAGAATATATGGATAAACAAAAACGAAATCCCGGATAACGGTATTGATGATGATGAAAATGGTTATATTGATGACATCCACGGATGGAACTTCTTGGGAAATGCAGAAGGAAAAAATATTGCCCATGAAAATCTGGAAATCACAAGAATTTATAAAAAGTACCATCCTAAATTTAGTGATGTAAAAAAGAGTACGTTAAGCAACGAAGAAAAAGAGTTATATGGCTTGTACAAAGAGGCAGCCAAAAGATATAAAAAGAGTCTAAAAGATGCTCAACGTCAAAAAAAGGGCTTTAAAAAATATAAAAACAAATACCACAATGCTTATCAAACCATTACTGATGTTTTACAAACAGATTCTATTGTAATTAACGATTTGGATAGTTTAAAAGAAGCTGATAAAACATATAAAAAGGAGATTAGAACCATTTATAACTTTGTAAAGTATGGTATTAGCGAAAAAATTTTCGAAGAAATTGAATCTCACATTGATGTTGAATTAGATTACCATCTAAATACGGATTATAATCCAAGAGCAATTATAGGTGATGATTTAACGGATATTACAGAAACCTATGGCAACAACAACGTTTATGGCCCGGGAGCATTTCATGGCACATTTGTATCGGGAATTATAGCTGCAAAACGTAACAATGACCTGGGAATTGACGGCATAGCAGAAAATGCAAGAATTATGGCATTAAAAGTTGTTCCGGATGGCGATGAAAGAGATAAAGACGTAGCAAAGGCAATACGTTATGCCGTTGATAATGGAGCACGAATCATTAATATGAGTTTTGGAAAAGATTTATCTCCCCATAAATACTTGGTAGACGAAGCGGTATTGTATGCCCAGGAAAACGATGTTCTTCTGATACATGCTGCAGGAAACGATGCCAATAATATTGATAAAGTAAACCAATATCCAACCAAAATAATTGATAAGAACTCAGTTGTTGACAACTGGATTACTGTTGGTGCCAATACCAAAACGTGCAATAAACAATTTGCAGCCAGTTTTACAAATTATGGTGACGAGATGGTAGATATTTTTGCTCCAGGATTCAGAATAAAATCATTAGCGCCGGAAAATAAATATCAAATTGCTGATGGAACAAGTTTTTCGGCACCGGTAGTTTCCGGAATAGCCGCGCTACTCCTAGCCTATTATCCTGAACTATCAGCTGTGGAGGTTAAAGAAATCATTCAAAAATCAGCTTTAGTTTATCCCGATGTTAAAGTGTATAAACCACGGAAAGGGTTACGATTGATAAAATGGAAAACAAAATTTAAAAAGTTATCCTATACCGGAGGTATTGTAAGTGCTTATGAAGCATTAAAGATGGCTGAAGATTATAAAAAACATTGACTAAAAGACAACAAATTATTGAAACTACGATTCAGTTAGTTTCTGAAATGGGTTTGTATGCAACCTCAATGGGATTAATCATTAAAGAATCAAATGTTGCAGCTGGTACTATTTATCACTATTTTAAAAGCAAAGAATATCTAATTAAAACGGCATATTCTGAATTAATAGAGGAAATGGGCAAAGCATTTATTCAAAATATGGATAATGATTTACCCTTTAAGGATAAGTTTATTCTAATATGGAAAAACTTATTTTATTATTTTAAAAATAATCCACAAAAGTTTCAATTTATTGAGCATTATGCTTCATCCCCTTTAGAAAAAAATGAAGTGAAAGAAATTAATCAAAGGCATTATCAGCCTGCAATTGATTTTATTCGGAAAGGAACTGAAATGGGGTATTTAAGAACGTTGCCAGAACCATTTATAATTCAACTAATTTTTGCCCATGTTTCTGTTGTCGTGCGAATGATTCTTTTCGATGAAACCAATATTTCTGCAACAACCTTACAGCAGTTTATACAATCAAGTTGGGATAGCGTAAGAATAAATTAAAAAAGAGATGACAAAAAATTTTGTCATCTCAAATAATATGAGAAGTTAAGCTATCAATCTAATGGTTCATAATCTTTTTTAGTTACACCACAAATCGGACACTTCCAATCGTCGGGGATCTTTTCGAAAGGTGTTCCTGGTTCAATACCTCCTTTGGGATCACCTTCTTTAGGGTCATAAATATGACCACATACTTTACATTTGTACTTTTTCATAATTTCTATTTTTTTTACATTAAGAAACTTAACAAAATACCGGCACCTACAGCCGAGCCAATTACACCAGAAACATTTGGAGCCATAGCATGCATTAACAGGTGATTAGTCGGGTCAGCCTTTAATCCTTCGTGTTGTATTACCCTTGCACTATCAGGGACAGCAGAAACACCTGAAGCTCCTATCATTGGATTTATCTTATTATCACCTTTTAAGAAAACATTCATTAATTTAGCAAACAATAACCCTCCACAAGTTGCAATAATAAAGGATAATGCACCTAATCCAAAGATCATTAATGATTGAGGAGTTAAAAACACATCAGCCTGGGTAGATGCGCCAACTGTTAATCCTAATAAAATAGTAACAATATCAATTAATGAATTACTCGCAGTATCAGCTAAACGTCGGGTAACCGTTGATTCTTTTAATAAATTACCAAAGAATAACATTCCTAACAAAGGCAAAGAACTTGGTGATATATATGCAGTTAGCAACAATCCGACAATAGGGAACATTATTTTTTCAAATTTTGAAACCGAACGTGGGGGCTTCATTCTAATTTTGCGTTCCTTTTTAGAAATTAATAGTCGTATAAATGGTGGTTGTATTATAGGGACAAGCGCCATATAAGAGTAAGCGGCTATAGCAATAGGCCCAATAAGATGTGGCGCAAGTTTCGAGGATAAGAAAATTGCGGTTGGCCCGTCAGCACCACCAATAATTCCAATTGCTCCTGATTCTGCCGGGGTAAAACCTAACACTAATGCCCCCAGAAAAGTTAAGAAAATACCGATTTGAGCAGCAGCACCAAGAATCATCAATCGTGGATTTGAAATCAACGATGAAAAATCGGTCATTGCCCCTATACCAAGAAAAATAAGTGGAGGATAAATACCCTGGCGAACACCGAAGTAAAGGTAGTTCATCACACTTCCTTCTTCATAGATTCCTAACTGTAAGTTAAACCCCTCGGCCTGGAAAAAAGGAATATTTCCAATAATAATTCCAAAACCAATAGGAATAAGCAATAAGGGTTCATAATTATAACGAATGGCAAGAAAAATAAAAAAAATACCCACAACAATCATCAATAAGTGCCCGGGTGTAGCATTATAAACTCCTGTATATTCGTAAAAATTAAGCAATCCGGCGACAGCTCCAGAATGATTGTTAAATACCTCCCCATCAACGATCAATTGACCGTCAGTTAAACTGGCTTCTTTTGGCGATAATTCTTGATTATTAAACTCAAGGTAGATACAGTTATCAATAACATTCCATTCTCCTTTAAATTTTAGCTTAATAGAATCGAGAATAAACGTTTGATCTGTATTAAAGCTAATCGTTTTGTATCTTTCTATTGTTCTGTCATTATCGGCACTAATCTTATATCCATCGGATTTATTAACCCATTTACCCTTTGTAAGTATTTTATTAAAATCATCGGCATTTGCAGAAAAAATTCCTGAGAAAAACAAAACAAATGTCCCAATGACTAACCAAAACTTTTTCATATTATTTATCAATTATTTTACGCTGATTAAAAATTATTCCATTTCGGCTAAAACATCATTCTGAAGAACCACATCACCTTCCTTAACTTTGATACTGGTTATTTTTCCGTCTTTTTCCGATTGAATATTATTTTCCATCTTCATGGCTTCCATAATCATAATGGTTTCGCCTTTTTTCACTTCATCTCCTTCTTTTTTAAGGACTTTAAAAATATTTCCGGGTAAAGGAGCTTTCAGTGATGAAGCTCTGTTGCTCACCGATTTCTTAATTTTACTATCTTTACGATCAACGGGAACATTTGATCGTACAAGTTTAGGTGTTTTGGGCGTTTTTAACTCTTTTTGATGAACCTCAACTTCATATTGAGTACCATTAACTTCAACGATAGCGATATTATCTTCGTAGTCTTTTACTTCGACATCATAATCGTTACCACGAATTGTGAATTTAAATTTTTTCATTGTTTAATTTTTATTTTCTTGGCCAAACTCTTAATCCATAAATTTTTGAACTCCAGGGAGAATACGTTTTTTTTACCCGTTTAATCGTAATTACATTACTTTCTTCGTCGTGCAAATCACTAAAATAATAGTGCAAAGCCATAGCAATAGCAGCACTTGTATCTCCCGGAAGATGTAATTCTGAATCAGGAATATCTGTTTGTTTTGATTGTTCTCTTAGTTTTTTTCTGGTTTTATAATAAATTATTTTGGGTGTTTGTGTAAAAACAACAACCAGTAAGACCAAAGCAGCAAAAACAATTAACCAACCTACAATAGCAATAGTTGCTCCCTGTCCGGGGATGGCTGAAAAATCTATTCCTATATTTGCTAATATTGATATCATGAAAGAATCTTTTTATAATGGAATATTTGAATGTTTTTTGGACGGATTAACATCCTTTTTCGTTTGTAACATTTCTAAGGCACGAATAATTCTAAATCTTGAATTACGCGGTTCAATTACATCATCAATATAACCGAGATTTGCTGCCTGATAAGGATTAGCAAATTTTTCGCGATATTCGTTTTCTTTCTCATTAACAGTTTTTGCTTTTTCTTCAGGATCTTCAATCCCTGCAAGTTCTCGTCCATAAAGAACTTCAACAGCCCCTCGTGAACCCATTACAGCAATTTCTGCTGATGGCCATGCATAATTAATATCACCGCGTAGTTGTTTAGAACTCATAACATCATGGGCTCCACCGTACGATTTACGTAATGTAATGGTAATTTTGGGTACGGTAGCTTCACCGTAAGCAAACATTAATTTTGCACCATGAATAATAATTCCACCATATTCCTGGCTGCTACCGGGTAAAAATCCGGGAACATCTACTAATGTTAAAATCGGGATATTAAAAGCATCACAAAAACGAACAAAGCGTGCTGCTTTTCGAGAAGCATCAATATCTAAAACTCCTGCGAGGAAATTGGGCTGATTAGCAACTATTCCTACCGACATTCCATCGAATTTACCAAATCCTACAACCATGTTTTTTGCATAATGCCTGTGAATTTCTAAAAATTCACTGTTATCAACCAATGAATAAATAATATCTTTTACATCATAAGGTTGATTTGGATTTTCAGGAATAATTTCATTTAAAGCATCATCAAGCCGGTCGATTGGATCTTTACACTCAATAGTAGGAGGTTCTTCTAAATTATTCTGAGGTAAAAAGCTAAGCAACTTACGAATTAAAAGCAACCCTTCTTCTTCATCTTCAATTAAAAAGTGAGAAACTCCTGATTTGGAAGAATGTACATTAGCTCCTCCTAAATCTTCAATGGTAATATCTTCACCAGTAACCGTTTTAACAACTTTAGGACCTGTAACAAACATATAACTGGTATCTTCGGTCATCATAATAAAATCGGTTAATGCCGGAGAATAAACAGCACCACCTGCACATGGGCCGAAGATTGCTGATATTTGAGGAATAACGCCTGATGCCATAATGTTACGCTGAAAAATTTCAGCATATCCTGCAAGGCTATTAACACCTTCCTGAATACGTGCTCCACCACTATCATTAATTCCAATTACCGGAGCACCTACTTTCATGGCCATATCCATCACTTTGCAAATTTTCTTAGCAAATGTTTCGGATAATGAACCACCAAAAACAGTAAAATCCTGGGCATAAACATAAACAACACGGCCATCAATTGTTCCGTTTCCGGTAACTACACCATCACCTAAAATCTTTTTCTTTTCTAACCCAAAATCGGTACATCTATGGGTTACAAACATATCAAACTCTTCGAAACTACCTTCGTCGAGTAAAATCTCGATTCGTTCGCGAGCAGTTAATTTCCCTTTCTTGTGTTGTGATTCGATTTTTTTCTCACCACCACCAAGCTTGGCTTGTGCTCTTAAATCAATTAATTGTTTAATCTTATCTTGTTTATTCATTGGGCTGAAAGCAATTATTAATATGTATAATAAATTTATGATTTATTCTTATCCTCGCATAATTCGGTAAGTACTCCAAAGGTAGATTTGGGATGCAAAAATGCAATATCTAACCCTTCAGCACCTTTTCGTGGTTGTTGGTCGATAAGCCTTACCCCATTTTCTTCTGCTTTTTTTAGCTTTTCTTCAATGTTTTGTACAGCAAAAGCCATATGGTGAATTCCTTCGCCCTTTTTTTCGATATATTTACCGATTGGGCCTTCCGGGTCAGTCGACTCAAGTAACTCTATTTTGGTATCGCCAACCTTTAAAAAAGCAGTTTTAACTTTCTGGTCTTTAACCTCTTCAATGTTATAGCATGTAAGACCTAAAACTTGTTCGTAATACTTGATTGATTCATCAAGATTTTTTACAGCAATTCCAATGTGTTCTATATGTGAAGGTTTCATAAATAAAAATTTTTTTATGCAAAAATACCTTAATTCATTAAATATGACTAATATTTTTGAATCAAAATGCATACCTAAAACATTGTTTTTTAACATATAATTTAATTTAAAATAGTATTTTTAGTCAAAAAAAAAACAATGATCTACATTTCAACTTTTTACAATATAAAATTATCAACAACTCAAAATTATAGATATTTGGTGATTAATAAACTTGTTTTAATTTTGTAAACTTTGGAAAAATTACGATTATAGGAGCTATGTTAAAATGAAAAATTATTTATACCATGTTAAACTATTTATTCTTCGGGTTTTAATTATCATTGCTTTATTTAGTTTATCACGGATTATATTTTATTTATTCAACATCGATTATTTTGGGAGCCTCACAGTAAATGAATCTTTGAAAATATTTTTTTCGGGTCTTCGGTTCGATATTTCGGCTCTTTATTATTTTAACCTTCCGTTCATTATTCTTAGTTTAATCCCTGGAGATTTTAAACACAAAAAAACATATCAACAAATACTAAAAATTTTATTCCTTTTTGTTAATGCCTTACTCCTATCTACAAACTTTATTGATACTAAATTTTTTGATTTTGAACACAAACGATTAACCACCGACATTTTTAGTTCAGTTTGGCTAGGCGATGATTTTATTACCTTATTACCTGCATTTATGAAAGATTATTGGTATTTAATAATCCTTTGGATGGTATTTGTTTATTTGCTTTATCGGATATACCCTGATCCAAGAATAGATGACAAACATATTTCTGTAAAATTATCTAACCGGCAAATTATTTATCAATCCTTACTCTTTGTTTTGTTGATGGGTATTGGATTAATTGGTGGCAGGGGTGGTTTTCAGCTAAAACCACTACGGGTAATCCATGCTGCAAAATACACTACGGCCAAAAAAATTCCTTTAGTATTAAACACCCCTTTTACGATTATGAAATCGTTAGGAGCAAAAGAATTTACCGTAAATCGGTATTTTAGCCAGCAAACACTTGATTCAATTTATCGTCCTATTCATCAATATAGTTCCATTACAAACAAGCCAAAACAAAATATTGCACTTATTATTTTAGAAAGTTTTTCTAAAGAATATATCGGATTTTACAATAATGATAAGGGTTATACTCCCTTTTTAGATTCGTTATGTACAAAAAGCTTAGTATTTACAAACGGATTTGCAAATGGTAAACGCTCGATCGAAGCTATGCCATCGATAATAGCAGGGTTACCCGCTTTAACGGATAATCCATACATTACATCTCAATTTTCGTCGAATAAAATTAATACCATACCTTCATTATTAAATGATTTAGGTTACAAAACAGCCTTTTTTCACGGAGGGAAAAACGGAACCATGGGATTTGACCAATTTGCAAATATTGCAGGATTTGATAACTATTATGGAATGAACGAATATCCTGACAAATCCCATTTTGATGGAAATTGGGGCATATACGATGAAGAATATTTTTTGTATTTTAAACAGCAGTTAGATCAATTTAAATATCCTTTTTTTGCAACCATTTATACTTTAACGTCACATCATCCTTATCAAATTCCCTCCAGATATAAAAGCAAATTTCCCAAAGGAAATTTAAATATTCACGAAAGTATTGGATATACGGACTTTGCATTACAACAATTTTTTAAATCGGCACAAAATTCACCCTGGTACCATAATACTTTATTTGTTTTGGTGGCTGATCATACAGCACAAGCAGAAAGTGAATATTATAAAAACAAGATGGGTAATTATGCTATACCTATAATATTATACCATCCTGACGATACATTATTTAATGGGCAAAAAAAACTTATTGCCCAACAAGCAGATATTTTTCCAACAATTATAGATTATTGCGGTTACAACAAACCCTTCATTTCATTCGGGAAAAGTTTGCTTTCTGATTCATCCGAAAATTTTACCGTAAATTATATGAATGGTATCTTCCAATTGATCCAAGATAATTATTTACTTCAATTCGATGGGAAAAATTCTATTGCATTTTATAACTTTAAACAGGATAGTTTGCTTAAACATAATCTTATTCATTCATCAAAGATCTATCCTGACTATGAAAAGAAAATTAAAGCCATTATTCAATCGTACCAGGAAAAATTAACACAAAATCAGTTAACAATTCAAAAATAGTTTTTTAAATTAGAATAATATTTAAGATTCTGTAGTTGAAACTAACGCACTTTATTCGGATTAGCGAATTTTGCGATAAAAAAATCATAAATCAACTTTATCATACATTTATTGAAAATATTCCTGAATTAAAGTAAATTTAAGCAACTCATAACATGTAGGAATCATGAAAGTTAAATCAGCTCAAGGAACAAAAATACATATTATTTTAGCAGGGATGACTAATTGCTACCTTATCCAAAAAGATGGAATAAACATCCTGGTTGATAGCGGTGTTAGCAAAAGTTACAAAAAATTAAAACAACAACTAAAAGTTATTTTAGATCATCGGTTATCCATTGATTACCATTTTTTAACTCACACTCATTATGATCATGCAGGGAACTCGAACAAAATCAAAAAAGATTTTAATGCTAAAATCATGGTGCATGAAAATGAAGCTGAATGGATAAAAAAAGGATTTACACGTTTACCCAAAGGTACTTCATGGTTGTTTAAGCGTATTTCTAATTCAGGGAACAAATATGCAAGTTCAATTGGGGCATACGAACCTGTTGCACCGGATATAGCAGTAACCGATCAGCTTGCATTTATTGATGATATAAAAATAATACATACCCCTGGGCACACCATTGGATCTATAAGCCTGCTCGTTGATGATGAAATTGCATTGGTTGGTGATACTTTATTTGGGATTTTTAAAAAGAAGATCTTCCCTCCTTTTGCCGATAATATTGACGAACTATATAAAAGTTGGGAATTGCTTTTGAGTACAAAATGCAAACTTTTTTTACCAGGCCATGGAAAGCCTATTAAACGGAATCAACTTGAGCATTGTTTTCTAAAAAGGAACCGGTAAAAAACAAAGGCACATCAGTCTCTCCTCATGTGCCTTTCATTAATGAGTTAATCACCAGCGATTAATGATGACCCTCGTATTTAAATGACACTTTAACTTTAGCCCTATAGGCTTCAACTTTGCCATCGTTAATCTGCATATCCAATTGGGATATTTCGGCAATACGAAGATCACGAAGACTTTCAGCCGCTTTTTTTACGGCATTGGCAGCAGCTTTTTCCCACGACTCAGTACTAGTACCAACGAGTTCAATAATTTTATAAACATGATCAGACATGATATACCTCCTCTTTTATTAGTAAAAAAATTCGAAAAGAATAAGATAAAGTTAAGAAATATGAAAAGCATTGTCAATGAATCAATTGATTATTCATTATAAAGTAAACGAAAACAATGAGTTTCAACTTTTTGAGGCCAACAAACGTATAACATTTGCTTCACCTTTATGGTGAGTACCTTCAGACAGATAATTTTTTGTTTTATCCAATATCTTAATATTCATTCCTTTAAAATCATGCTCTAACTCATCAATAGCATAGAGCAAATTCAAATCCTTAGGGCCGCCTGTAGAATTACAAATTTGTTCTTTTGAAAATACTTCTAATAAAATATGTCCATCATCATTTAAATATTCAATTATTTTTTGATGAAAAAAATTTCGGACATCTGGCTTTAAGTGCAAATATATCAATGAAATAAGGTCAAATTTATGGTTTGTTTCGAAATCTAAAACAGAGCATATATCATATTGAATGTTAACATTCAATTTTTGTGCAAATTTCAATGCTTTGTCTCTGGCGACATAGCTCGAATCAAAAGCATATACTTTCCATCCTGATTGTCCAGCATATACTGAATTTCGACCTTCACCATTACCTGGCAGTAAAATTTTACCCGGTTTATTTTGTTGGATAAAATTCTTTAAAAATTGATTTGGTTCAGTACCATAAATATATTCAGGCCAATTATATCTTTCATCCCATGGATTGAGCATATTATCCATTTTCATTTTCAGAAGTAACAGTCTCTACATTTTTTTGTTCAATCTCTTCGTTCTTTGTTTCTTCTGACTTATTTTGCTCATCACTTTCGTTTTGATCCATGGACTCCTCTTCTTGATTTTGCTCACTTTCTTTCTCCAGAAGTTCTTGTTTTAGCCTTTCTTCTTCGGCAGCTTGTGCCTCTTCAAAAAGCCTCATATTTCGTAAAAACTGAGCTAAATTTTGATCGGTTGCCACAATATAACGGTAAGGCGTTTCCCCGCGTTTTGTTCTTAATTTTCGTTTACGTCTTTTTATTTCCTTTATCGCATCTAAAAATTTATCATTATTAGACAATGTCTGCATTACCCCCCGCGTATAAGAAAAATAGTAATAATGGTTATTGGGAAGTTTAAAATAAAATTTCATGATATCCCCGCTTCGGCGTTTTAACAACTGAAAATAGCCCTCAACATATTTATTCACCGGTTTATTATTAATCGTTGCTATACCAATTTTACCATAATTAAGATAAGAACCTAACTCGGTAAACCATTTCAATTTTAAATTACCCAAAAGCAGGGTATGCTGAGTAGATTTTGGGATTTTTGCCTCGTTGGCATAAAGAGTTATCTGATTGTTAAATTCGTTATAATCATGAGCACCAACAATTTCCGTTAAATACTTTTCAAAAAAAGTAGAGGTTATACTCATCTCATCAAGATTTTCCTGTGCATTAATATCTTGCAGCAACGAATCTAAAGCTGCATCAGAGAAGAACAAATCAATAGGGAATAGCAAGTCCAACTTAATCTCATTATTTTCTAATTTATGACTAAATGAACCTGCGGGATTAAATTTTATTTGACCCAGGTTAATGCCTAAATTAATTAATCCTTCGCCATGATACAAACAAAAACTTCTTTGTAAATCAATAAGGCTTCCTGTTGTGTCCGGATTTAAGAATTTTGACCGGTCAGTAATAATATATTTATTAGCATTTTTGTTATAATGCAAGTATCCAAAGGCTGAAACAATTGGTTCATCGTTAGGATCACGCCGTTGCGATAAAAAGGTGGTATATATATGCGATGAATCTTTTGTAATAAAAGGAGATGAATATAAACCTCTTCCGGTAGTGCTGTTTAATCCCTTAGGAACCGGGATATAAATACTATCTGGATTAATCTCTGATTCGAAATAAGCTAGTTCTTTTGGAATAAGTGGGCAATCATGCTCTATTTTAACGCCCCCTTTAAAGGTTAAAAATTGTTGGGATGCCCGAAGTTCAACGTCTCCATTGTAATGATAAACAGGGCTAAGAGTGAAATTTTCTTTTTCATCTATTCTTCCGGTAGCTCTGGTTTGTAAAGAAGTATCTACAAATATATTCGTAAAATGAATAATTTGTGTTTCTTTATTCTCATCAATATAATCGTAATCACCCGAACCGGTATAATTATTTCTGGCTTTAAGATCTAGTTTTGCTTTATAAATTTTATGATATTTAGATGTTGTATTGGCAATAATTTCGGCATCAAATAAGGTTTTCATTTTTGCCTGATGGCCAATGGTAACATCTCCTTCATGAGGATAAATATTTGCATCGGCTACTTTTATATAATCAACCTCTGTAGCATTTATCGTACTATCTTTTAACCTATAAATGGCTTTTGTAGAAGCAAAACGTAAAGAATCCTGGCTGCGATGAATGGACATATATAAAGCACCGGGTAAGTTATCGTCTTTTAATTCTGCCAGTTTTTTAATTTCATCCGAAGCTAAAGAATCTACCTGAGGGCTCGATTCTATAGCGATCTCATCTTTCACCATATCCCAATTAAATTGATCGAGATAACTGACATATAAATTTTTAGGAAATTGAGCTATTGTAAATGATTCATTAGAATTAAAATCGCCCGACTGAGTAGTAAAATTTACTTCTCCATTTAAATTCTCTGTAATAAAATTAAAATCATTTTTATCGATTGATTTTAAATTAAAACTTGTAGTATCGGAGTTAAAAGCATTTGCCTCAAAATTAAACTGTTTAGATTTTAATGTTGCTTTTTCCAAATTCATTGTCCCACGTCCAACCAGTCCAATAGGTTTTAATGTTAATGACCCTGAGAAATTTGTTTCAGGATTATACATCTGAAAGGGTTTATTCGTTTGATCAGCATACATAACATCTTGATAGGGATACCATTTAATATCAATTTCGTTTGCTTCAAGATTAGGATATTCAATTCCCGATTTACGCTGAGCTATGGTAAAATCATGTGCATGAATTTTTGTAGAATCCGGATAAAACATTATACTATCGGTTTTTACCGTTGAAGTAAGATATTCCAGCGTACCAGCGCCTCTTAGCCCTCGGTTACTTAAATCAATAATATTATAATATTTCCCTTTTCCCTCGTAAAGAGGAAATCCATCTGGTGGTGTTTTTCTTAAAAAACCCAATGAATAATCAGGACGCATATAAACAGCATCATCAAAAGGGGGAAAAATATTTGCTGAATAAAAACGTCCATCAAAATGCAATCCTTTGGTGGTAAAATTATCTAAACTATCAATAGTAAAGGGCTCTAACTGAAAATAAAAGTTGTCTCTTTTGTAAACTCCTTTCTGAATAGAATAATCGTCATAATAAATAAATGAATTTTCATGGCTATTAAAAACAGGATATTCAGGATAGTTCTGTAATCCTGATTTGTTCTGTGGGTGATCGATGAGCAGGTTCCCTGTAACATTCTCTATTCTATTTTTAACATTTGCTAAAATAGCTTTATTGTATAAATCGTATTCTTCTGTTTTTACCTGTATACTTAGAGAATCGATATTATTCAAATTAATTTTAAAGGTATCATATTCAAAATAAAAATCATTGCCATAAAAAGAAAATAAACCGGCATCAACTATTCCACCAAAGCTAAAATCCCTGTTTTTTTTCATTACAATTTGTCTGTTATGTGGATAAATAGCTACATTTTGCGAGTCGGAAAGAAAAATCCTGGGGACACCATTTATTATTAAATCTTTAGTTGATAAGTCGATTATCCCATTGTGTTCTAATCCACTAGTAGTTGAATTAAATTTCATTACATCATAATCAATTCGTCCAAACCTTGCATCAACAAATTCGTAAAGTTTTGTATTAATTGTGGCTATATCATTATCTGTATCGTAAAATAAAAATCCATCAACACTTAAAAACATCAACATTTGTTTAATTTGATATACGTCATAACTTAAATAATGAGCTAAATTAGTTCCTGTAAATGTTTGTGATTTTATTTTTTCGGCATATCGTTTTATGGCTAATAACGGATGGAAATCATCTCTCAGCATAATTCGTTCAAATTCGATTAAATTGTAAAAGTTTGATGATGTGAAGGTTGCATTTCCAATATCCCCTCCTCGTTTTTTTGTCAAATAAATTTTATCATCATCAATATTCCAACGCAAGCGTTCAAAGCTCATTGACATTTCATGGAAAGAGTCATAATAGGGACTTTTAGAAACAATTCGGTCGGATGGAGATAAGGATAATTCCTTTTCGTTTGCAAGAAAAGAAAACATAATTCCCGGATGATAAATCGAATCGTTATCAAAATTAATCGTAACCTGTGCATCATTTGAAATAACCCTGTTTTTACGAAACATAAAAGTTTCGGAAAAAGCTTTTAATATTGTTTTTTCTTCTTTTTTAATTTTTAAAAAGGCTTCGTTCTCGCTGTCACCAGAACCTAATAAGTTTGCACCCTTCATTGTAAAACCTCCTTCGTAATCAATATCTGGAAATATATCATCTATCTTAAACCGTTTTTGATAGGAATTAAATTCAGGATAAACTGCTCTTTCTGGATTGGTAATATGAATTACCTGATCCGTTAGTTGTCCTAATATGGGTTCCTCAAAATAAAGTTTATTAACAAACATTGTAGAATCAGCTTTAAATCCCGACTTTGTAAGATCTACGGTATAATTATCCAGTTTGGCATAAACTTCATCCCCAATATAACCAGCCCTTTCCCATGTTACAATACCTTCCTTCCCCTTCCATTCATTTTTAACAGGGAAATAAGCTCCATGGGTATTCTCAATAGAAATACTATCATTTTTTATTTTACAATAAAGATCGGTTTGTTCAAAAACAAATTTTAAATTTTGTTCGGTTTCGATACTATAGTTTTTATTCGTAACAAACCAGCTTGTTGCATAAGTTCCATATATACAACTTTGATTAATAAGCGATTTGGTATTATCGAAATAAGCATTAACCAGACGGAGCGGATTTTTTTCATTTTCAAAAGATAATATAATCCCTTTTCCCAATCGGTATAGTTTTTAAAATCTTCTTCCGATTGATGAAAAATCATTACCAAATCAAAATACTTTGTAAAATGAGGATTCCGTCGAGCTTTATTTTGCAGCATTAAATTACAAACATCTATAAAACGGGTTTTAATTTCATGAGTGAAATAACCTGTATTCCAACGATCAATAAATACATCCAGGCTATCCTCTTCTTGTTCGGAAATATTTCGTTTGACAAACTCTTCGAATTGTTCAATAAATTGCGCTGTATCAGTACTAAATTCTTTTAAATCTTGTGCTGATAAAGAAAAAAATGTAGTGAAATAAAGAACAAGAATGAGTATTATTTTGATCGATATCTTTTTCATTACACTCAGGTTTTAATTAAAGTTTGTAAAATAATGCAGCTACCCAGTTGTGTTTTTCTTTGTGCGATTTATATTTCAGCTGATGACTTTCAGCTTCCTCTTTAATCATGGGTAAATCAAGGTCGTATAATCCACTTAATAATAAGATTCCCTCCTTTTTTAATACCCGGGCATACTTAGGTATATCATCTATTAATATATTTCGGTTAATATTTGCAAGGATAATATCAAATTTCTGGTCTACAAGCAAAGATGTATCTCCCTGTAAAACATGAATATCATTGCAATTATTTTTTTCAATATTTTCAAGTGTATTGGTATAAGCCCATTCATCCACATCAATTGCCGTTACTCCTTTTGCTCCTTTTAATTTTGCAAAAATGGCAAGAACACCTGTTCCGCATCCCATATCTAACACCGTTTGATTTTTAAAATCAAGCTTAAGCATGGTTTTTAACATCAAATAAGTTGTTTCATGATGTCCGGTTCCAAACGACATTTTAGGCTCAATAATAATTTCATATTGTAATTTTGGTATTCCTTTATGAAAAGGAGCCCTTATAACACACTGATTATCTATAATAATTGGACAAAAACTTTTTTCCCAAACCTGATTCCAATTTTGTGTTTCAATCACCTTCCAGGAATAATCAATTGTACAGTTAGGTAAAGTATTAACTTGCAATTTTTTAACAGCATCAAAATCAAAAAACTTTTCTAAGATATACGCTTTTAATCCCTCTTCTTCCTCATCATAACTCTCGTAACCAAGTTCGTTCAATTCGGCAATAAGTATTTCAATGACTGCTTCAGGATTTTCAGCTTCCACCTGGCAATTTAATTCAATATAATCCATTATAATATTTAAAAAGACTTAGCTATTTCTATAAAATCATCGGCTTTAAGGGAGGCTCCACCAATTAATCCTCCGTCAACATCGGGGTTGGCAAACAGTTCTTCTGCATTCGAAGGTTTACAACTTCCACCATACAAAATAGATATATCATTGGCTATTTGTGAACCGTATGAATTTCTGATTTTTTCCCGAATAAAAAGATGCATCTCCTGCGCTTGTTCGGGGGTAGCTGTTTTTCCCGTACCAATTGCCCAAACTGGTTCATAAGCAATAACAATGTTTTTCATATTATCGGCATCAATTCCCTCAAACATCTCTTTTATTTGCTTATTTACTACTTGGAAATGTTCTTCCTTTTCTCTTTCTTCAAACACTTCGCCACAACATGCAATAGGTTTAAGGCCAATTTCTAAATTAAGTTTAATCTTTTCATTAATTATTTCATTCGTTTCTTTGAAATATTTACGTCGTTCAGAGTGCCCTAAAATAACATATTCTGTTCCTATTGATTTAAGCATTGAAACAGATATTTCTCCGGTATAAGCTCCTTCTTTATAATTTGAACAGTTTTGAACTCCCAGTTTCACGGCCGAATCTTTTATTATTTTAGAAGCTTCAGCGGTAAGGATAAATGGCGGTGCAATAATCAATTCAACATTTTTTACTACATCTGACTGATTAACAATCTGTTGAATTAGCTCAACACCTTCTGGGAAGGTTTTATTCATTTTCCAATTTCCTGCAACAATATTTTTTCTCATGATTAAATAATTTTTTGAGTTGATATTTACTCAAAAATAAAAAATTAAAAGGTTAATTAATTTAATAAATCAAAAAAGTTTTTAATTACTTATGCGCACTCTGGGGTCTAATATGCCATAAACAATATCAACCAATGTATTAATAATGATAAAAATTAATGAAATGGTGAGAATACATCCTAATACAACCGGAAAATCGTATTGATTCAATGCATCGACAATAATAAAACCAAGTCCTTTCCATCCAAAAATATATTCAACAAAAACAACCCCTGTCATTAACGAGGCAAACCATCCGGAGATTGCAGTAATAACAGGATTAAGCGAGTTCCTTAATGCATGTTTCCAAATAATTCTGGAGAACCTCAGCCCTTTCGCTTTTGCTGTCCGAATATAATCCTGGGATAATACATCCAGCAATGAATTACGCGACAATTGAATAACAATAGCTAATGGCCTAATTCCCAAAGTTAATGCCGGAAGGATTAAATTTTTTAATTGCAAGTGCATTCCATTACCTAAATCATCAATCTCATAAATATTTCCGGTAAGGTTTAGCCCTGTAATATCAGCTAACAAAAAAGCAAAAATCCATCCGATGATTATGGCGGCAAAAAATGAAGGAAGCGACATGCCAAAAGCAGAAAAAAATAAGGATAAGCGATCGAAAACAGTATCTTTTTTTAGGGCAGCTATGATTCCGATAAACAAACCAAGAAATGTTGCAAAAACAATAGAAGCAATGGCCAATATAAAGGTATTAGGTAAGGTTTCGCTAATAATTGCAGAAACTTGTTTTTTACTTTGGTATGAGCGACGTAAATATGGTTTTTTCAGCACTAAAGTATATTTCTTATGAATCGTAAAAATAGAGTGATAAGGAGAATATTTTTCTGGATCAAGATAAAAATAACTGGCTTCATTTTTTGCATGATGTACCGAAACAGGAGAAAGATCATTGATATATTTTACATACTGCATCCCTACCGAACGATCTAAACCTAATTCTTTACGGATAGATTCAACGGTAGAGATATCCGTTCGTTGCCCTAACATCATTTGAGCAGGATCGCCGGGCAAAACATTAAACAAGAAAAAAATAACGGTAATAACACCCCACAATATTAGCAGGGCGTATAAAAACCGTTTCATTAAAAAATTTAACACAAATTTTTTCTTATCGTTAATTTTCGGCTAAAACTTCTTTCTCAGGATTCTTAAGTTCTTTTTTATATTTATCATTGTTAAGATACAAATGCTCTATTTCTTCTATAGTTGGAATATTTCGATGATGCCATTTATCCAAAATCGTTCCTTGTTTCAATAAAACAATTCCAGGATTTGCCCGCACAATAGTCTTCAAGGTAATTTCATCGGTAGCATAAAACATATATTGCGCATTGGTTTTTTCGCTAAAATCCTGAATAACCGATTCAACAGATGCTGTAAGGCAAATAAAGTTGCATTTGCCCGACTCTTTACAATAAGCGGCAAGTTCATTAATTTGATCTATATTCTTAACACTTGTTTCGTTTAAGTTGTATGCAATCATCAAGAAATTAAATTTAGGGTCGTTTAAAACGATATCCGTTATATCGTTTCCACTGGATGTTTGAATAGTAAAATCATGAATAGGTGGTACATAACCCTCATTAATCAACACATTCTGTGTTTCAACCCATTGCCAGGTAGAATCTGGCAGGTTATCCAACGTAAACTCTTTTACTTTCCCATTTTTCTGATAAAGCAAAATTGTTTCATATTCAGCTTTTGGCGCATCTTCCGGAATAATAATCTTTTCAGGGATATGGGTTCCAATAGTATAAGGCCTGAAATCGAGTATGGGTAAATTAAAATAGCAGTATAAAGAAAGCGATACACTAAAAATAAATGGTATTAATAGTACCAGCCATTGATTTAGGTTTTTCCAATGCACTTCATATTTATGTCGATGAACAAAAACAATCAGGGTAAAAATCATTAATACCACATTTTTCCAAAATGTTTCCCAGTTCGTCATAATAATAGCATCGCCAAAACAACCACAATCGGATACAGGATTAAAGATTGCCAGGAACAAAGTAAGAATGGTAAAAAAACTCATAAACAAAAGAGTTACCCAGGCGGTTATTTTTCGTTTTGTGGCAAAAAGTAAGGAAAATCCAAGAACAAATTCTAATGTACTTAATAAAATAGCCAATGGTAAAGCAATTAACGATAAAAATTCTAATCCAAAAGCAGTAAAATAATCATTAAACTTATACATCGATCCTAAGGGATCTACCGCTTTAACAAATCCAGAAAAAATAAATACAACACCTAAAATTATTCGGCTATAATGATTAAGTTTCTTCATTTTATTATTACAATTTTTATACGTTATTAAATAATATTTTCTTTTTTTAGCAAATCAATTAATTTTTCAAAAATTATATTTTGATCCGGCATAATCCCATTTTTGTCGGCACATTCTATTATTCTCAATTGAGGATCGTTATTTGCTTCACGCAAATAGATATTTCTTACTTCATTTTGAAAATCTATATTTTTTTCATGAATATCCTCTTTGCCATTCAGGTAATTTCGTTCGTTTCCTTGTCGTCGTTTTGTTAAATTTCGTTTCGTAAATTCAAATGGCACATCCAAAAATATATTCAAATCAGGAAATGGAATATGATAATAATCATACTCTAAGTCTTTAATCCACTCACTTAATTCAACTTTTTCTTTTTCTGATTTTAATTTTGCACACTGAAAAGCAATATTTGAATAAACATAACGATCAACAATTACAAGTTTATCCTGTTGTAACCATTGATTAATAGTTTCCTTGGCATCGTTCCGATCGCCTGCATAAATCAGAGCAATCAAATAAGGGTTAACCGACTCCATGTTTCCCAGTTCTCCTCGCAAGAATCGAGCAATTAAATCGCCGTAAATTCTGGAGTCCGTTCGCGGGAAATGAAGATATTCATAATCAATATGATGCTGTTCAAGATATTTTTTCAGATTTTTGATTTGTGTTGACTTTCCCGATCCGTCTAATCCTTCAATAACAATAAATTTCATATTTTCAATATTCTGATTTACCGATTTAGTGCTGTTTTAAAACGCTTAAAATTTATTACATTTGTTGAGTTATAAAAACCCAACCATAGTTTAAAAATGCAGGCTAAAGATACATTTTTTTCAAGAAAATTAACCATCAATTGCGGAGGGGAATTATTGGATTTATCAAATCCTCGAATTATGGGCATATTAAATATTACCTTAGACTCTTTTTATGATGGAGGAAAATATACCTCGCACACCCAAATCATTGATCAAGTACAACAGATGATCAATGAAGGGTGCGATATTTTAGATATAGGAGCTTACTCATCAAGGCCGGGGGCAAAAGATATTTCTGAGAAAGAAGAAATTAATCGTTTAACTCCCATTATAGAACTAATAAAAAAACATTTTCCGGATATCATCCTATCTATTGATACTTTTAGAGCTGTAGTAGCTGAATATGTTATTCAAAATTTTAATATAGAAATTATTAATGATATTTCAGCGGGAGATATGGATTCTAAGATGTTTGAGGTTATTGCCAAACATCAGGTACCTTACATTATGATGCACATGCAAGGCACTCCGCAAAATATGCAGAATAATCCAAAATATGAAAATGTAGTAAAAGAGGTTATCCGTTATTTTGCTAAAAAAGTGGATCATTTAAAACTTTTGGGGGTTAATGATCTAATTCTTGATCCTGGTTTTGGTTTTGGGAAAACAATAGATCATAACTATCAATTATTAAAACACCTTAATGATTTTAAAATTTTTGAATTACCCATACTGGCAGGTTTATCAAGAAAATCAATGATTTATAAATACTTAAACCATTCACCCAACGAAGCACTCAATGGTACCAGTATTTTAAATACATTAGCCTTATTAGGTGGAGCTAATATTTTACGAGTCCATGATGTTAAGGAAGCAAAAGAGACCATTCTGTTGACCCAAAAATATTTAGCTGCAGAAGTAGATAATTGGCACGATTGATTTTTATTTTATTACATTTGTTATAATTAATTTTTGGCACTTGGTTTATTTATGATTACAACATTTATTACCATACGATTTTTAGATATTCTCGATATACTTTTGGTAGCTTTCCTTTTATACCAGATTTATAACCTGATCCGCGGAACCACTGCAATGAATATTTTTATCGGTATTTTTTCCCTTTACCTTTTATGGCTTTTGGTAAAAGCCTTAAATATGCAGCTATTGAGTAGTATCCTTGGGCAGGTTATTGGTGTTGGTGTTATTGCTTTAATCATTGTTTTTCAACAAGAAATAAGAAGATTCTTGCTGATCATCAGCACACGATATATTACCAACCGAAAATTTTCTTTAGAAAATTTATTTTCATTTGGCAACAACAAAACTTCAACAATTGATATTAATTCTATTGTGAATGCATGCTCTAATATGTCAGCATTTAAAACCGGAGCTTTAATTGTTATCTCTAAAAAATCAGATTTAATGAGTTTTATTAAAACCGGAGATACCATAAATGCAGATACTTCGAGTCGTTTATTAGAAAGTATATTTTTTAAAAATAGTCCTTTACATGATGGGGCAGCAATAATTAAAAATGACAAAATAATTGCTGCACGTTGCGTATTGCCCATTACCGAAAGAATAGATCTCCCGCCTCAATTTGGAATGCGACACAGGGCCGCTATAGGTATTGCTGAAAAAACAGATACTGTTGTGATTATTGTTTCGGAAGAAACCGGAGCGATTTCTTTTGCCAAACATGACGATATAGAAACAAATATTGGCCCTAACAGATTAAGACAACTCCTCGAAAATGAGTTTATTGATTAAAAATCTCCCAAAACTTTAATTTATTTACAATGAACCTTAAAGATATTTTGGAATATACAATTATAAGAACCGACAGTTTCAACATTACGATATATAACCTTATAGCTACAATTCTGATATTACTTATAACCCGAATTATTATAGGAATTATTCATAAAATTTTTAAACGTAAAATTTACACCAATAAAAACATTGAATTTGGTAAAAGCAATACTATTTATCAGCTTATAAAATATATTTTATGGACTATCGCTATTATATTAAGCCTTGAAACGATTGGTATTAAAATTACTTTTTTTTTAGCGGGTTCAGCTGCCTTATTAGTTGGTTTAGGATTTGGGTTACAACAAATTTTTAGAGATATAGTATCCGGGCTTTTTATATTGTTCGAAGGGAATTTAAAAGTAAACGATATTGTCGAACTTGATGATGAAATTGGGAAAGTTAAAGAAATTGGTTTCCGAACAACTAAAATAGAAAGCAGAGATAATATTATTCTGGTTATACCCAACTCAAAATTTATCGACGGAAAAGTAATTAACTGGAGTCATATTCAGAAACGTACCCGATTTCATGTACAGGTAGGTGTAGCATATGGTTCAGATGTTGAACTTGTAGCAAAAGTTCTTACCGAATGTGCAATCAATCATCCTGATGTAACAAAAACACCCAAACCATTTGTACGATTTTTTGATTTTGGAGATTCATCACTTAATTTTCAGCTTTTTTTCTGGACAGACAGAGCTTTTGAGGTTGAAAATATAAAAAGCGACCTCCGATTTACTATTGATAAAAACTTCAGAAAAAATAAAATTCAGATTCCTTTCCCTCAACACGATGTGCATATTATTCCTAATAAAGAAAGTTAAAGGTAAAAATTATTCATTGGGTTAAAAAGAAAGTCGTTTATAAAAATATTTTATATATCTCTTAACCGCTTTCCTTTCTATTTTTCTTTTTCAATTTAGAAAAATCTGCTTTTTTTTCTTCCTTATTTAAAAGGCGTTCAATATTCTTTTGATGAGTAAACAACATTAATACAGCCATTATTAAAGAAAAAATAACCAGCGATGAAGTCGTCTCTTTAAATACTACAATAATCAGTACTGGAAATGACAGTCCTGAAATCATTGAGCTTAAAGAAACATATCGGGTAATAACTAAGGTCAAAACAAAAATACCAGCCATTATCAGGGTTGGATAAAAACTAATTGCACAGATCACACCAAAAAGTGTTGCCACGCCTTTTCCACCTCTAAATCCGGCATAGATAGGAAAAATATGTCCCAACATAGCAGCAATACCTAACAATAATTGTATATTAATATAATCACCACTATCGGGAATATAATAATCGGTTAAGTAGATTAAATTAACAGCCAAAAATCCTTTTAAAATATCAACAATAAATACTACAATTCCAGCTTTAGTACCAAGCACTCTAAAAGTATTGGTTGCTCCGGCATTACCACTTCCATAATCTCTAATATCAATATTAAAAAAAGATCTGCTGATCCAAATTGATGTAGGTATAGAACCAAGTAAGTAAGCTAAAATTGTAATAAGGATGTTTACTACAATATGCATAGTTTTTATTTTATATTAGCAACGCAAAATAACAAATATTTTTATAAGCATCAAAGTTTGGTTAATTGCCAGCATTCTATAATAAAGATTAATCCTCTTTAATATTTTATTTTAAAGAGGATTAAGGAATATTATTATGCTATCGTTTTTTATTTACCCGGACATTTGTTTTTAACACTTTCTTTAATATTTTTATCTCCATAGGCTTCATCAAAAGCTGCACTAAATTTATTAGCTAACCGGGAAGCTGTAAGCTTATACTCATCTTTGTTTACCCAGGTATTTATAGGTGTTAAAATTTTATCGGGTACTCCTGTACATTTTTTAGGAACATTCAAATGGAACAATTCATCGTAGAGGTAATCTACATTTTCTAAATCACCATTTAATGCTGCGTTTACCATGGCACGTGTTAACTTAAGGTCAATTCTTTTACCTACTCCATATGCTCCTCCAGACCAGCCAGTATTTACCAAATAAACTTTTGTATTGAATTGCTGCATTTTTTCACCCAGCATAGATGAATAGAACTCTGGATTTAAAGGCATAAAAGGTTGTCCAAAAAAACGAGAGAACGTAGCCTGTGGCTCAGTAACACCTGTTTCAGTTCCTGCCAGCTTGCTGGTATATCCCATTAAAAACCAAAGTCTTGCCTGATCAGTATCTAATTTAGATATAGGAGGTAAAACACCATATGCATCAGCCGTTAAAAATAATATCGTTTTGGGATGTCCTGAAATAGATGATTCTTTAATTTTTTTTAAGGAGGTAAGTAAATAGGACGCCCTTGAATTTTCAGTTATACGAGTATCGAAAAAGTCAAAAACTCCATTCGGGTAAACCATGGCATTTTCAACAATAGCGCCATGAGTTAACGGGTCTTCTTTGTGCATTACGGCATCGTAAATTTCGGGTTCTTTTTCAGCGCTAATGTCAATCATTTTGGCATAACAACCATTTTCAAAATTAAAAATACCATCATGGCTCCAACCGTGTTCATCGTCTCCCAATAATAATCTTTCCGGATCTGCGGATAAAGTAGTTTTTCCTGTACCCGATAAGCCAAGCAGCAAAGCAGATTTTCCATCTTTAGCCTCATTGGCTGAACAATGCAATGGAAGTACACCTTCAAAAGGCAGGTAATAATTCATTACCGTAAACATTAATTTTTTAACACTTCCTAAATAAGCAGAGCCAACAATAACACCCAACCGACGGTCATAATCCATAATCACTGCAATATCAGATGTATCTCCATTGGGTAATGTGCGCAATAGCCCTTTATACCTATTTTTATCAAGTTTGTTATACGGTAGGCTTAAAAAATTAAAACCATGGTCGGCAAAAACACTATTTTCAATTTCTGCTGGCACTGGTCGAAACATATTATCGGTAAACAATGCTGTTAAAGCTTCACTTGTGATTGTTTTTACGGGAAGCGCATATTTAGCGTCAGCACCAATTACCCTATCGGTACAATATATTCTTTTATTTTCTTTCAAGATATCCATGGCATCTGAAAATACCATATCAAATACTTCTTCGCTGATTGGAATATTATTGGGTGAATTCCAATCGATATTTTTTTCGCTTTCAGCTCTTTTAACAATATAGGTATCTTTAGGACTTCGTCCTGTAGATTCTGGAGGTGTCCATGTAGCTAAGGCTCCATTTTTTGAAATAATAGCTTCTCGGTTTTCGATTACATGTTGAATTAATTCTTTTCTTTCAAGATTTGCTAATACATTATTATGCCTTTCAATAATGTCAATTAAAGAACGGTGAAATAAAGATTTTAAATTTTTTTTCATGATTAAATTTCAATTGCTGTTGTTATCTTTTTTATTTAAACCTCAAAGTTAATAATTTATTCATATTTAAACATACACCTCCATAAGTATTTACCCTTAATACAAATCAATCCTGATTAAATTGCAAAACCATTTTATAAAGTAACATATATAATTATTTAACTATTAAAATAGCATTTCTATATTAAATTGATTATTTTACACAATTATTTGCTTTTATAATATTGAAAATTATTTATCTTTTAGTTAATAAATCAAAAATAAGTATAATGGCTTGGTACACCCACAACAAACAACCTTCTGTTCAGCAATCAAAAAAAGAAATTTTTATAAAATGCAAAAAATGTCAATCGCATATTTATTATAAAGAGTGGTTAAATAATCTAAATGTTTGTCCAAATTGTAATTATCATGGAAGTATAACATCTCACGAACGTATTTCTTTACTCTTTGATAAACATACTTTTCAGGAACTATTTGCTTATATCAGCTCGTTTGATTCGTTAGGTTTTAACGATTTAAAAGGAAGTTATGCTGATAAAATTAAAGTTACAAAAACAAAAACAGGCATTAATGAGGCTGTTATTACGGGAACTGGTAAGATGAATGGAACAGAAGTTGTAATGGCGATAATGGATTTTAGATTTTTAGGAGGGAGCTTAGGTAGTGCCACAGGAGAAAAGATTCTTCAAGCTTCAAACTACGCATATAAAAATCAAATTCCCTATATCATTATCTCAGCATCGGGTGGTGCCCGGATGCAGGAAGGAACATTATCGCTTATGCAAATGGCTAAAACCTGTGCGGGAATATCGAGGTTAAATCAAAAAAACATACCCTTTATTTCTGTATTAACAAACCCTACTACAGGAGGAGTTACAGCCAGTTATGCAATGATGGGCGATATTAATATTGCCGAACCCGGAGCAATGATAGGCTTTGCCGGAAGAAGGGTCATTGAACAAACCATTGGACAAAAATTGCCAGAAGATTTTCAAACTGCCGAATATTTGCTTAAACATGGATTTATTGATTCTATTGTAAACAGAAAAGATTTAAAAAAGTTTTTAAGCAGTGTTTTGAATTACTATAATCGATAATTACAACCTTATTAATTAAACTTTAAATTTTTCATTGAAGGAAGAATCCTATGGTACCAAAGAATAATCATCCAACGAAAAAAAAGAATCAACCCAAAGAAAAAAATTTAACTCCCTGGGAGATTGTACAAATCAGCCGGCATCCCAAACGACCTGTTTTACAGGATTATCTTTCGCTTATGTTCACAAATTTTATAGAACTCCATGGCGATCGATATTTTGCTGATGATAAAGCTATGATCGGAGGTTTTGCTCAAATTTCTGATCAAAAAGTAATGGTTATTGGACACAATAAAGGAAAAAACACCACCGACAATATTGATCGAAATTTTGGAATGGCAAAACCGGATGGTTATCGAAAAGCTCTAAGATTAATGAAACTGGCACAAAAATTTAATATTCCCGTAATATCATTTATTGATACCCCGGGAGCATTTCCCGGTCTCGAAGCGGAAGAGCGTGGTCAGGCTGAGGCTATTGCAAAAAATCTAACCGAAATGGCAACTATCGAAGTTCCCATTATTTGTGTTGTTGTTGGCGAAGGAGGTAGCGGAGGTGCATTGGGCATTGGTGTTGGCGATCGTATTTTAATGCTCTCCAATGCGATCTACTCTGTTATTTCACCCGAAGGATGTGCTTCCATTTTGTGGCGTGATGCAAAATTTGCTCCTGATGCTGCTGAAGCACTTAATCTTACAGCGAATGCACTCCTTAAACATGGGTTGATTGATGAAATTATAAACGAACCTGGAGACGGAGCTCATTCCAATCACAAAAAAACAGTTGAGTCCATTCAAAAAGCAATACTCAAAAACCTACAATCATTACAAAAATTATCCACCGAAGAATTATTACAAAAAAGATTTGAAAAATTCTCGGCTATGGGAAATTTTTCTGTTGATAAATAAATTAAAAAGAAAACGGTTATGGCAAAAAAAATATTAAGAATTACAGATACAACATTAAGGGACGGACATCAATCATTGTGGGCAACACGCATGCGTACCGATGATATTTTAAGTATTATTGACACTATTGATGCAGTGGGCTACTACTCACTGGAAGTATGGGGTGGTGCTACTTTTGATGTTTGCTTGCGGTATTTACGAGAAGATCCATGGGAACGTTTACGGCTTATCAAATCAAGGGCTAAAAAAACACCTTTACAGATGCTGCTTCGCGGGCAAAATATTGTCGGCTATAAAAATTACCCGGATGACCTGGTGGAACGATTTGTAGAAAAAGCCCATAAAAATGGAATCGATATTTTTAGAATATTTGATGCTTTAAATGACTCAAGAAATTTACAAACAGCTATAAAAGCGGTAAAAAAAACCGGCGCTCATGCGCAGGGAACACTCTCCTATACTACAAGCCCTGTCCATACCATTGAAAAATATGTAAATGATGCCCGAAAGCAAATTGAACTGGGAATTGACTCCTTATGCATAAAAGATATGGCTGGTTTGTTATCACCCACCAAATCAAAAGAGCTTGTGACTGCACTAAAAGAAAATTTTGATATTCCAATACAAATTCATTGTCATGCGACCAGTGGGATGGCTGAATCAGCTTATCTTGAAGGAGTAAAAGCCAAAGCCGGTGCTGTGGATGGAGCTATTTCATCTATGGCTGGATTTTCGTCACAACCTCCTGTTGAAACCATTCATGCCATTTTTAAAGAAACTGAATTTGATGTTCAGTTAGATTTGGATGCACTTAGAAAGGTAAACAAATATTTTGCAACATTAGCGCCCAAAAGAATTAAAGGCAGAGGCCATGAACCCATTATCGATGCTGAAATTCTGGTACATCAAATTCCTGGTGGAATGATTTCAAATTTTCGTTCGCAATTGGAACAACAAGGTTCAATAGAAAAACTTCCTGAAGCCCTCGAAGAAGTTAGCCGCGTTAGAAAAGATTTAGGATATCCTCCATTAGTTACCCCAACAAGCCAGATTGTAGGCACACAAGCTGTAATGAATGTAATTACAGGGGAACGTTACAAAGTTGTTCCTCAAGAAGTACGAAACTATGTAAAAGGAATGTATGGCAGGCCTCCAGCTCCTATTGATTCTGATTTTATTAAAAAAATCCTGGGAAAAGAAAAACCTATCGACCATCGACCTGCTGATGATTTAAAAGAAATATTACCAACAGCAACAAAAAATATTTCAAATCCCGAATGGATTAAAGATGAAGAAGACATTCTTTCTTATTGTTTATTTCCTGAAATTTCGGTAGAATATTTTAAATGGAGAGCTCATCCTCACGAGCAAAAGCCAAAAACACCTGCTGACATTGAAATAGAAGAACTAAATAACGAAAAAGAACAGCCAAAAGAACAAGTAATTACATCCACAAAACAAGTGAATGAGAACCTTTTGTTAAATGCTGAAGACTTTGAAAGGATGAAAGATTTATTGGAAACAGCTTCGAGTATGCAATTGAATGAATTGAGTATACGAAAAGGTGATTTCCAATTTACGCTGCGTTCAGGAAACGGAAGTGCTAAAGGTCTTGAATTTACTGTACCAGTTGTAGAGCAAAAGAAACCCGAACAACCATCGCAAGAAATAACAACAGCTGTTGAAGATAAAACCGACGAATACAAAGATACTATCAATTCAGTAATGACTGGTACATTTTACAGTGCCCCCGGAGCCGACAAACCTCCTTTTGTTAAAGAAGGCTCTAAAGTAAAAGAAGGCGAAACGATATGCATACTTGAAGCCATGAAACTTTTTAACGAAATTGAAGTTCCTTTTCATTGTAAAATTGTTAAAATCCTTGTTGGAGATGGTACATTAGTGAAAAAAGACCAACCCATAATGGCTATAGAAAAATTATAACTAGAACATTATACCTTTTTATCATAAAAAAATAGCCGCTTCAAAACTGAGCGGCTATTTTATATCTAATAATGATAATGTTTACCTTAAAGCAGCTTGAGCTGCAGCTAATCGTGCAATAGGCACACGGTACGGAGAACAAGAAACATAGTTCATTCCAACTCTGTGACAGAATTCTACAGAAGTTGGTTCACCACCATGCTCGCCACAAATACCTACTTTCAATTCCGGGCGTGTAGCTCTTCCCCTTTCAGTTCCCATCTCTACCAATTGTCCAACACCTTCCTGATCTAATACCTGGAACGGATCATTTTTAAGAATTCCTTTTTTCAAGTAGATAGGTAAGAATTTACCGGCATCGTCACGAGAATAACCAAATCCCATCTGTGTTAAATCGTTTGTACCAAACGAAAAGAATTCAGCTCTTTTTGCTATTTTATCTGCCGTTAAAGCAGCTCTTGGAATCTCAATCATCGTACCTACTAAGTAATCAACTTTAGTTCCTTTTTCTTCAAACACCTTTTCGGCTGTAGAGCGAATGATATCTTCCTGCAATTCGAACTCTTGTTGAGTACCAATCAACGGAACCATAATTTCCGGTTTGGCATCAATTCCTTTTTGTTTCAAGTTAACAGCAGCCTCGATAATTGCACGAGCCTGCATCTCTGTAATTTCAGGATACGTATTGCCCAAACGACAACCACGGTGTCCTAACATTGGGTTAAACTCATGTAAAGCATCTACTTTTCTTTTAACTTCTTCAACGGAAACGCCTAATTCCTTAGCCATTTCTTCCTGGTTCTTTTCATCGTGAGGAACAAACTCATGAAGTGGCGGATCAAGTAATCGAATAGTTACACCGTAACCGGCCATAGCTTCTAAGATACCTTCAAAATCTTCACGTTGGTAAGGCAATAATTTTTCCAGTGCTTTTCTTCTGTCTGTTTCATTTTCAGCCAGGATCATTTCGCGCATAGCTTTAATTCTGGAACCTTCGAAGAACATATGCTCTGTACGGCATAATCCGATACCATGAGCTCCAAAATTATAGGCAGTTTTAGCATCATTCGGTGTATCGGCATTGGTTCGAACATCCATTGTCCTGAATTTGTCAGCCATTTCCATAATAGCACCAAAGTCACCACTTAAATCAGGATTTTTGGTTTTAATTTTACCTTCATATACTTCACCAGTAGAGCCATTTAATGAGATCCAGTCGCCCTCTTTAAATTCTTTACCATCAATTGTCATTACCCTGGTTTTGTAATTGATAGAAATATTCCCGGCTCCTGAAACACAACATTTACCCATACCACGGGCAACAACAGCTGCGTGAGATGTCATACCCCCGCGGGCGGTTAAAATTCCGCGTGCGATATTCATTCCTTCAAGATCCTCGGGAGATGTTTCTATACGAACCAGGATCGATTGCTCGTATTTTTCCGCTTCATCAGCAAAGAAAACAATCTGTCCGGTAGCGGCACCCGGTGATGCGGGTAATCCTTTAGCAATGGTGTTAGCCCCTTTTAATCCTTCTTCTGAGAAAACAGGATGTAACAATTCATCTAATTTGTTAGGTTCCATTCTTAGAATGGCTGTTTTTTCATCAATAACACCTTGTTTTACAAGGTCCATTGCAATTTTTACCATGGCAGCAGCGGTACGCTTACCATTTCGGGTCTGTAGTAACCAAAGTTTACCTTCCTGGATGGTAAACTCAAGGTCTTGCATATCTTTATAATGATCTTCCAGCTTTTGTTGTATCTCGTCCAGCTCTTTATAAATCTCAGGCATTACCTCTTCTAACGAAGGAAATTTAACTTTTCTGTCCTCTTGGGAAACTCCGGCTAATTTAGCCCAACGTTTTGAACCTTCAAAGGTGATTTCCTGTGGTGTACGAACACCAGCAACTACATCTTCTCCCTGTGCATTCACCAAATATTCTCCGTTAAAGATATCTTCACCTGTTCCGGCATTACGGGTAAATGCAACTCCGGTAGCTGACGATTCACCCATATTCCCAAATACCATGGCCTGCACATTAACTGCTGTTCCCCACTCTTCAGGTATCTGGTTTAATGCCCGGTAATAGTTTGCTCTTGGATTATTCCAGCTATCGAATACAGCCATAATAGCTCCCCAAAGCTGGTCCCATGGATTTGAAGGAAAATCATGTCCGGTTTGTTTTTTTACTGCTTCTTTAAATTTTTTCACTAACTCTTTCAAATCATCAATATTAAGCTGAGTATCAAGTTCAACTCCTCTTTTCTCTTTTACTTCTTCAAGAATCGCTTCAAAAGGATCAATATCTTCTTTTGATGCGGGTTTCAATCCCAATACCACATCACCATACATTTGAACAAATCGACGATAGGAGTCCCATGCAAAACGCGGGTTGTTTGTTTTTTTCGTAAGCCCTTCTACAGCATCATCGTTCATTCCCAGATTTAATACCGTATCCATCATACCGGGCATCGATACACGTGCACCAGAACGTACAGAAAGTAATAAAGGATCCACATTGCTTCCGAATTTAGTTCCCATAATTTTTTCTACGTTCTTTATGGCTGCTTCTACATCGGCTTTTAATAGTTCAACGACTTTATCTTTTCCTAATTTGTTGTATTCTGTACATACATCGGTGGTGATTGTAAATCCTGGGGGTACCGGAACACCAATAAGACTCATCTCAGCCAGATTGGCACCTTTTCCTCCCAGAAGGTTTTTCATCTTTGAGTTACCTTCTGCC
>Ga0209936_1000191_pt1 | contig 40248 bp, 41 predicted proteins | sample SalPonR1_A_D1_MG_FD_185694 | JGI IMG/M metagenome (GOLD analysis project Ga0209936, IMG submission 185694) | Salt pond soil microbial communities from South San Francisco under conditions of wetland restoration - Salt Pond MetaG R1_A_D1_MG... ...
GTTAGTCTACTTTCTTGTTGTATCATGACTATTTAACTCTTTCAATAATTTCTACTAATCTCCAACATTTATTTTTGCTTAAAGGCCTTGTTTCCATAATTCTAACAGTATCGCCTATATTGCAAGTGTTTTCTTCATCATGTGCAGTAAATTTATTTCTGCTTTTAATGAATTTACCGTACTTTGGATGTTTTACTTTTCGTTCTACTGCAATAACAATGGTTTTGTCCATTTTATTGCTAACAACAACACCAATACGTTCTTTTCTTAGTTTTCTTGTTGTTTCCATTGTTACAAATTAACTATTCGAACTTTCATTGATTTCTCTTTTACGCAACTCAGTCATTAATCTTGCAATATTCTTGCGTGTTTGCTTTATCTTCAAAGGATTGTCTAAAGGAGACACGGCATGATTAAGCTTTAGACGAGTAAGCATCGTATTTTCTGTATCGATTCTTTCCTCAATCTCCTTTGTTGTTAATTCTCTAATTTCAGAATTTTTCATTTCTCACTAATTTATGTTTTCAACATAATCACGTCTAACAACGAATTTCGTTGGGATTGGTAACTTCTGTGCCGCAAGACGTAATGCCTCCTGAGCCACTTTAAAAGATACACCTTCGGCTTCGATTAATATTCGACCTGGTTTTACAGGTGCAACAAAGCCTTCTGGTGCTCCACGTCCTTTACCCATACGCACTTCAGCTGGTTTCTTAGTGATTGGTTTATCCGGAAAAATTCGTATCCAAATTTGCCCTTCACGTTTCATATAACGAGTCACTGCTTGTCGAGCGGCCTCAATTTGTCGTCCTGTAATCCAGCACTCCTCTAAAGCTTTGATTCCAAAAGAACCAAAAGCCAATTGATTTCCTCGTTGGGCATTCCCTTTCATTTTGCCCTTCTGGACTCTTCTGTATTTCGTTTTCTTTGGCTGTAACATTCCAATAATGATTTAAATTATTGCTTATTTTCTTTTTTTCTTGAAGCCACCTTTTGATGGTTTTTGGTTTTTAGATGCACCAATATTCGGTGAAAGATCTCTTTTACCAAAAATCTCACCTCTGCAGATCCAAACTTTAATACCAATTAAACCAACTTTCGTAAGGGCTTCACTCAATGTATAATCAATATCGGCACGGAATGTATGCAATGGCGTACGTCCTTCTTTATAAACTTCAGTACGCGCCATTTCTGCACCACCCAAACGACCTGATATCTGAACTTTAATTCCCTCTGCGCCCATTCGCATGGTTGATGCAATTGCCATTTTAATTGCTCTACGGAACGAAACCTTACCTTCGATCTGTCTTGCAATGGCGTTGCCAACGATAGTAGCATCTAGTTCCGGTCTTTTAACTTCAAAGATGTTAATTTGAACCTCTTTACGGGTAATCTTTTTTAACTCTTCTTTAAGTTTATCTACTTCCTGGCCACCTTTACCAATTATAATTCCCGGGCGAGCGGTATTAACAGTAACGGTTATTAATTTTAAAGTTCTTTCAATAACAATCTTAGATATACTTGCTTTAGCTAATCGAGCTTCAAGATATTTTCTAATCTTATTATCCTCAACAAGCTTGTCAGCATAGTTTTTTCCACCGTACCAATTAGAGTCCCATCCTTTAATGATTCCCAATCGATTTCCTATCGGATTAACTTTTTGTCCCATCTATTGTTCTGTTTGAGTATCGTTGTTATTTAAATTATCTAGCATTAATGTTACGTGATTAGATCTTTTTCTAATTCGATGTGCTCTTCCTTGAGGAGCTGGTTGTATTCTTTTTAAAGTTCTACCTCCATCAACAAAGATTTCTTTCACGATTAATTTGCTATCTTCAATTCGAACACCTTCGTTTTTCTCCTGCCAGTTAGCAATAGCTGACAAAAGTAACTTTTCCAAACGATTTGAGGCTTCTTTCGAACTATATTTCAATACATCAAGAGCTCTATTTACTTCCATTCCTCTAACCATATCGGCTACTAATCGCATTTTTCGTGGCGATGTAGGACAATTTCTAAGTTTAGCAAAATATTGATTCTTTTTGCTTTCTTTTATTTTATTCGCTCTTATTCTTTTTCTTGCACCCATTATTATCTAATATTTTAAAATAATACTATCGTAGGTTTATTTTCTATTCCCGGCATGTCCTCTAAAAATTCTGGTTGGAGCAAATTCACCTAATTTATGTCCTACCATATTTTCTGTAATATATACCGGGATAAATTTATTTCCATTGTGAACTGCAATAGTATGCCCAACAAAATCCGGAGAAATCATCGACCTGCGTGACCAGGTTTTAACTACAGATTTTTTTCCTGATTCGTTTAATTCAAGAACTCTCTTCTCGAGTTTAAAATCAATAAATGGGCCTTTTTTCAATGATCGACTCATAGCAATCTTTTTTATTTCTTACGTTTTTCAACAATATACTTATTCGATGCCTTTTTAGGGGCTCTTGTTTTGTAACCTTTGGCTGGTAACCCTTTTCTTGATCTTGGATGACCACCTGAGGCTCTTCCTTCACCACCACCCATTGGATGATCTACTGGATTCATTACAACACCTCGTACTCTTGGTCTTCTGCCTAACCATCTTTTACGTCCGGCTTTTCCTGATATTTCTAGGCTGTGGTCGGCATTCGAAACGGTTCCAATGGTAGCACGACAAGTTGTTAATATCATCCTTGATTCTCCAGAGGGTAATTTAACAATAGCATACTTGCCATCACGTGAGGTCAATTGTGCATATGACCCGGCACTTCGAGCTAATGCTCCTCCTTTACCTGGATGTAATTCTATATTATGAATGATAGTACCTAATGGTATATTTGAAAGGAACAATGTATTTCCTACTTCCGGGGCAACTCCTTCTCCAGATTTTATTTTTTGTCCTACCTTCAAACCATTAGGAGCGATGATATATTTTTTATCACCATCTTCATATACAACTAAAGCAATTCTTGCGGTTCTGTTTGGATCGTATTCAATACTTTTAACCGTTGCTTCCATTCCATCTTTGTTACGAAGAAAATCAATGATACGATATCTTTGCTTATGTCCACCGCCAAGATATCTCATAGTCATTTTTCCATCATTATTTCTTCCCCCTGATTTTTTCAGTGGTGCTAACAAAGATTTTTCCGGTGTACTTTTGGTTACTATATCAAAAGCACCGATAATTTTATGTCTTTGTCCTGGTGTTACAGGTTTTAATTTTCTTACTGCCATATTAATTAAATATTGCTATAAAAATCTATTTTTTCTCCTTCAACTAATGTAACAATCGCTTTCTTAAAAGATTTTGATCGTCCTTGAATGATTCCCGACTTTGTGTAACGGGATTTTTCCTTACCCAGATAACGCATAGTATTTACAGCCTCAACTGATACACCATACATCTCCTCTACAGCATTTTTAATCTGTACCTTATTTGCTCTTTTATCCACAATAAAACCGTATCTGTTCAGGTCTTCACCCTGCTCAGTCATTTTCTCGGTTACTATTGGTTTTAACAAAATATCCATTGTTATAATTTTTTCTAAATTCTAAACATTTTATGCAATGGCTCAATTGAGTTCTCTACAAAGAGTACAACTGATGCATTTACTATATCGTAAGTATTTATATCTGAGACATTTACAACTTTGACGTCCTGTAAATTTCTGGATGACAAATATATGTTTTTATTTTGTTCAGATAAAACTAAAAGTACTTTTTTATCAGCTACTCCTAAATTATTTCTAAGATTAACAAGTTCTTTGGTTTTAGGAACTTCAAAGTTAAAGTTTTCTAATACTTTAATATTGTTATTGTTTGCTTTATAACTTAAAGCTGACTTACGAGCTAACTGCTTAACTTTTTTATTAAGCTTAAAGGAATAATCTCTGGGTCTTGGTCCAAAAGCTCTTCCTCCACCTCGGAATATAGGAGATTTAATATTCCCGGCTCGTGCAGTTCCAGTACCTTTTTGTCTCTTAATCTTTTTTGTACTACCGGCTATCTCATTTCTTTCCTTGGATTTATGAGTACCCTGACGTTTATTGGCCAAATATTGTTTAACATCTAAATAGATGGCATGATCGTTTGGTTCGATTTTAAAAATCGAATCATTAAGGGTAACTTTTTTACCGGTATCTTCGCCTGTTATATTAACTATAAATAATTCCATTACTTTTGAATAATTAAATATGTTCCATTTGCACCAGGAACTGATCCCTTAACAACTAATAAATTATTCTCCTTGATAACCTTAACTACTTTAAGGTTTATCATTTTCACTTTTTTATTACCCGTTTGACCGGCCATTCTCATTCCTTTAAACACTCTTGAAGGATATGAAGAAGCACCTAATGAACCGGGAGCACGGAGTCGATTGTGCTGTCCGTGTGTTTGTCCTCCAACACCGTGAAATCCGTATCTTTTTACAACACCCTGAAACCCTTTTCCCTTTGAAAAACCAGTAACATCAACCCACATATCTTCATTAAATATGTCGATAGTAACATCTTCGCCAATTTTATAATCTTTAGCAAAATTTTTAAACTCGTGCAAAACTCGCTTAGGAGTTTGTTTTGCTTTTTTAAAATGGCCCATTAAAGGTTTTGGGGTATTCTTTTCCTTTTTTTCATCAAAAGCCAATTGGTAAGCAAGATATCCGTCTTTTTCAACGGTCTTTACCTGCGTTACCACACATGGCCCGGCCTCAATAACAGTGCATGGAATATTCTTTCCCTCGGCACTGAAGATGGAAGTCATTCCAATCTTTTTTCCAATTAATCCTGGCATTGCTTTCCTTTTTTACTTTGTTATACTTTAATTTCAACTTCAACTCCACTGGGTAATTCAAGTTTCATCAACGCATCAATCGTTTTTGGTGTTGAACTGTAAATGTCCAACAAACGTTTGTAAGATGATAACTGGAATTGTTCTCTCGATTTTTTATTAACAAACGGAGAACGTAATACTGTAAACACTCTTTTATGAGTAGGTAGTGGAATTGGACCACTAACAACAGCACCAGTTGATTTTACTGTTTTAACGATCTTTTCGGCAGATTTATCTACCAGATTATGATCGTATGATTTTAATTTAATTCTGATCTTTTGGCTCATTCTTATCCAAATTAAACAAATTCGCTTTTTCCTTTTGTTTTCTCTACAATCTCTTTAGCTATTTCAGTAGGAACTTCTTCGTAATGAGAAAATTCCATCGATGAAGTAGCTCGTCCGGAACTTATGGTTCTTAGAACTGTTACATAGCCAAACTTCTCGGCCAATGGAACTTTAGCTTTTATCACTCTTGCTCCACCTCTGTTTTCCATTCCTTCTACCTTACCTCTTCGTCTGTTAAAGTCGCTAATGATATCTCCCATATATTCTTCTGGAGTAACTACTTCAGCAGCCATAATCGGTTCTAAAAGAACGGGTTTAGCTTTGGCACAAGCAGATTTAAAGGCCATTTTAGCTGCAATTTCAAAAGACAATGCATCAGAATCCACATCGTGATATGAACCATCAATCAATGTTACTTTCATACTATCAACGGGGTAACCCGCTAATACACCATTATACATTGCTTCTTTAAAACCTTTTTGAATTGCAGGTATATATTCTTTGGGAATATTTCCACCTTTTATTTTATCTATAAATTGAAGTTCTTTTGCGTCTTCATCAGCAGGCCCGATAACAACCTGTATATCTGCAAATTTTCCTCTACCACCGGATTGTTTTTTAAATACTTCGCGGTGCTGAACTTCTTTGGTAATCGCTTCTTTATAATTAACCTGAGGTGCTCCCTGGTTACACTCAACTTTAAATTCGCGCACTAACCGATCAAGGAGGATTTCCAAATGTAATTCTCCCATACCACTAATCACCGTTTGCCCTGAATCGTCATCTACTTTAACCGTAAATGTAGGATCCTCTTCGGCTAACTTCTGAAGGGCCAGGTTTAATTTATCGAGATCCTTTTGTGTTTTGGGTTCAACAGCAATTCCAATTACGGGTTCAGGAAACTCCATCGATTCTAAAGCAATCTGATGTTTTTCATTGCAAAGGGTATCACCGGTTCGTAAATCTTTAAAACCAACCGCAGCACAAATATCTCCAGCTTCAATAAAATCTTTTGGATTTTGTTTATTGGCATGCATTTGATATAATCGGGAAATTCTTTCGCGCTTTCCAGTCCTTACATTTAATACATAAGAACCTGCATCAATTTTTCCTGAATATACTCTTAGAAAAGCCAACCTTCCCACATAAGGATCGGTAGCAATCTTAAATGCCAAAGCAGCTAATGGTTCATCAGTATCGGGTTTGCGTTCAACGACCTCATCATTCTTCGGATTAACTCCTTTAATGTTTCCAACATCTACCGGGCTTGGTAAAAATGCTATAATTGAATCAATTAAACGTTGAACGCCTTTATTTTTAAAAGCTGATCCACAAAGTACGGGTGTAATAGTCATTTCAATCGTTGCTTTGCGAATAACAGCTAACATTTCTTCTTTAGTAATAGAATCCGAATCTTCAAAATATCTTTCCAGTAAGGCATCATCGTGTTCAGCAACAGCTTCAATCAATTTGCCTCTCCACTCTTCTGCTTCTTCTTTTAACTCATCCGGTATTTCAACCAATTCGTAGTTTGTTCCAAGTTTTTGATCATCATGCCAAACAACAGCTTTATTCTCAATAAGGTCAATTACCCCCCTGAAAGATTCTTCTGATCCAATCGGTATTTGAAGAGGGACCGGATTCGATCCTAACTTTTCTTTAATTTGATTGACAACAGAAAAGAAATCAGCTCCTGAACGGTCCATTTTATTTACAAAGGCCATTCTTGGTACATGATATTTATCGGCTTGTCTCCAAACGGTTTCTGATTGAGGTTCAACTCCTCCAACAGCACAAAATACAGCAATTGCACCGTCAAGTACACGTAATGATCGTTCTACTTCAACAGTAAAATCTACGTGTCCGGGAGTGTCAATAATATTGATTTTATATTCCTGTTCTTTATACTTCCAAAAAGCAGTAGTTGCTGCAGAAGTAATCGTAATTCCACGCTCTTGCTCCTGAACCATCCAGTCCATGGTAGCAGCTCCGTCATGCACTTCGCCTATACGATGTGTAATACCAGTATAAAACAGAATACGTTCTGTTGTAGTGGTTTTACCGGCATCAATATGAGCCATGATTCCGATATTTCTGGTATTTTGCAAAGTTTTATTCATTTCTCCTTTTCTCTAACCCCTTTTACCCTGTTTAAAATCTAAAATGAGCGAATGCTTTATTGGCATCAGCCATTCTATGTGTTTCTTCTTTACGTTTAAATGCTCCACCTTCTTCATTATAGGCAGCAATAACTTCCTGTGCTAATTTTTCAGCCATATTTCTACCGCTACGCTGACGAGCAAATTTTATCAGGTTTCTGATACTAATCGCTGTCTTTCTTTTGGGAGAAACTTCCATAGGAACCTGAAAAGTAGCACCACCAATTCGCCTACTTTTAACCTCTACCATAGGCGTAACATTTTCTAATGCTTTTTTCCAAATCTCCAAGGCAGACTTTTCTTTGTCCTTACTTTTTTCTGCAACGATATCCATTGCATCATAAAAAATATTCAACGCAATATTTTTCTTACCATCCATCATCAGGTCGTTAACAAACCTGGTTACTAACGTATCATTATATTTTGGATCCGGTAATATTATCCTCTGTTTTGGTTTTGACTTTCTCATTTCTTTCTAAACTGTTTGCGTTAGTTTATTTCTTTGGTCTTTTAGTTCCATATTTTGAACGTCGTTGTGTTCTTCCTTCTACTCCGGAAGTGTCAAGGGCACCGCGAATAAGGTGATAACGAACACCTGGTAAGTCTTTCACCCTACCTCCTCTAATTAATACAATAGAGTGTTCCTGTAAATTATGACCCTCTCCCGGGATATAAGCATTTACTTCTTTACCATTGGTCAACCTAACCCTGGCAACTTTTCGCATAGCAGAGTTTGGCTTCTTTGGTGTTGTTGTATATACTCGGGTACAAACACCTCTTCTCTGTGGACATGCATCCAAAGCAGGAGCCTTCTTCTTCTCTACAATTTGCTTTCTTCCTTTTCTTACTAACTGCTGTATTGTAGGCATATAGTTAATTATTTAAATTATTTTTTTTACAAAATCGGTTCGCAAAGGTATTCTTTTTTTTTAAAAATCCACAAAATATTTAAATTTATTTCTTAATTTTTAGATACTTCAGAACATTTATCCAAATCACTAAAAATAACCTGAGAAATTTAAAATCCTTTGATTTTTATTGATTTAACCACACAAATTTATTGTCGGAAAATGCCGCAAAATTAAAATCTTTTTTGATAAATCACAAATGATTCGGAATTAAATTATTCAGACCCTCTTATTTAGAAAGATATTAAAGAGCAAATAAAAAAAATCAATCGCTGTATAATATTATACACCATCACTTGTGTGTTGATAAAATTTTACTATTTTTGAAGCCCGTTTATCTATCTTATAATAAATGTGTTGTTTTTAAAAAGTTTATAATAATTATTCATTAAATCTTAAAATACATATGAAAACTTATCAAACGGATAAAATACGGAATATCGTTTTGATTGGAAATGCGGGTTCAGGGAAAACAACCCTGGCCGAAGCGATGCTCTATGAAGGAGGAATAATTGAAAGAAAAGGAAGTATTGATGGACAAAACACTGCTTCTGACTATAATGAAATTGAACATGAAAACCTAAATTCAGTATTTTCCACTGTTTTATATACCGAATTTAATGATCACAAGGTTAATATTATTGATACTCCCGGAGCTGACGATTTTGTTGGAGGGGTTATATCTTCATTTTATGCAGCGGATCAAGCTGTTATGTTAGTTAATGCTCAGCATGGAGTTGAAGTAGGTACCGAAATATTAAGCAGACATTGTGAAAAATATAATAAACCACTAATGTTTGTTTTAAATAAATTAGATCATGAAGGTGCAAATCATGAGAAAGCAATAGAATCATTAAAAACAGCTTTTGGAAATAAAATTGTAGTTATTCAATATCCTCTTTCTACGGGCCCTGATTTTAATGCCATCATTGATGTTTTAACCATGAAAATGTACAAATTCAATGATAAGGGTGAACGAGAAATTCTTGACATTCCTGCTGACCAGAAAGATACAGCCGAAGAATTACATAACACCTTAGTTGAATCAGCCGCAGAAAATGACGAACAATTAATGGAACTGTTTTTTGAGAAAGGTTCGTTGGATGAGAATGAAATGAGAAAAGGTATTTTAGCAGGCTTAATTAACAGAGGAATGTATCCTTTATTTTGTGCTTCTGCAGAAAAAAGTTATGGTATTAAAAGAATTCTGGAGTTTATTACGAATGTAGTGCCATCACCGAACATGATGCCGGCACCGGAAACTACTGATGGAGAAAAGGTTGAATGCAAAGAAGATGCCTCTACCGGTTTGTTTGTTTTTAAAACAGCCAACGAGTCTCATATTGGTGAAATTAATTATTTTAAAGTTTTTTCCGGAAGCATTGCCGAGGGTATGGACTTAACAAACAACAACACATCTACAAAAGAAAGATTTTCTCAATTGTATGCCGTTGCCGGTAAAAACAGAACCAAAGTAGCCAAGATAGTTGCAGGCGATATTGGTGCTGCAGTGAAACTAAAAAATACCAAAACCAATCATACATTATCCGATCCCAAGAAACCATTTAAGTTTCCTGAAATATTATTCCCTGAAGCAAAACACAGAACGGCAATTAAAACACTTAACGAGTCGGATGATGAAAAGTTAGGAGAAGCTTTAACCCGAATACATGAAATTGACCCAACCGTAAAAGTTGAATATTCGAAAGAATTAAAACAAATAATACTATACGGACAAGGTGAGTATCATTTAAATAATATGGTAAAATGGCATCTTGACAATATCTATAAAATTGAAACGGAATTTTATTCAACCAAAATACCCTATCGTGAAACAATTACCAAGGTTGCAGAATCGAGCTACCGACACAAAAAGCAATCCGGAGGTTCAGGCCAGTTTGGTGAAGTACATATGGTTATAGAACCTTACAAAGAAGGTATGCCGGATCCTACCGTTTATAAAGTAGGCGGAAAAGAGATAAAAGTATCTGTAAGAAATAAAGAAGAACACGCATTACCATGGGGCGGCAAATTAATTTATTATAACTGTATTGTTGGGGGAGCCATTGATGCTCGTTTCTTACCTGCAATTTTAAAAGGTATTATGGAGAAAATGGAAGAAGGTCCACTTACCGGTTCTTATGCTCGTGATATCAGAGTTGCTGTATATGATGGTAAAATGCACCCGGTTGATTCAAACGAGATTTCGTTTAAACTTGCCGGTAGGAATGCTTTTAAAGCAGCTTTTAAAAATGCAGGTCCTAAAATTATGGAACCTATTTATGATGTTGAAGTTCTTGTTCCATCAGACAGAATGGGTGATGTAATGAGTGACTTACAAGGAAGAAGAGCCATGATTGAAGGAATGAACAGTGATAAAGGGTTTGAAAAGATTAATGCAAAAGTTCCTTTAGCTGAGCTCAATAAATATTCTACTGCATTAAGTTCATTAACAGGAGGCAGAGCAACCTATACCATGAAATTTGCAAAATATGAGCAAGTTCCAATGGATGTTCAGGAAAAATTAATGAAAGCTTTCGAAGAGCAGGAAGAAGAAGAATAGTGATAATTCTTAATAAAAAATAAAAGGGATGATTCAGTCATCCCTTTTTTAATACCTATATATTTAGTATCTATCATATTTTATCTAAACAACCGGATGATACCAAAAAAATTCCCTCCGGAACTCTCCTCGTCTTCACTCGCATCATTAACGCCGGTATAATTCAGGTTTTTGTTATTATAACTTTTTCTATCCCAACCTATAACCTCTACCGCAAAAAAATAATTCCCGTCGGGGGCTTCACGGTTACTGTTTTTAACAGTGCCATCCCAGCCTTCCCAATCACGGGCATCTCCTTCGAATTGATGGACAACCTGTCCTACCCTGTTAAATATTGTGATTTTAAAATTCCGAATCGATTTAAAATCGGTTAACTGATATACATCATTAATATTATCATTATTGGGAGTGAAAACATTAGGAAATTCGACAGATGTTGGTTCAACAAATATTCCCACAAACATCGAATCCCTGCATCCATAGCTACTTTCACTATTTAACCATGCGGTATATGTTTTCCCCGAATCCGGAGCAGTATAATAATAGGTATGTTCCGGCTGTAATGAAAGGTCTGTGGTAACAATTATGTCTTCATCATTATCTATTAAAGTATCGCCAAAAAAGTAAGTGTACTGGGATCCATTTTCTGATAAATTTTCAAATCGCACTTTTAGCGGGGCTGCGCCGGAAACAGATTCTTCACTTGTTTCCATTACCAACCCATCATCATCAATCGCCGAAATTTTGAATTTAGCATTGGTAGCTACAGCAGTATAATCAACAAAATCATCTGCCTGACAGCCAAAACGATCCGTTATGGTCACATAAAAGGTAGTATTTTCAGTGGGCAAAATAGCTGTGCTGGTATAGGAGTAATTATAATTGCGCAAATTTTCCAGTTCAGGCTCCGAGCTCCAGTTATAAAGCTCTTTCCCATTCTCTAAAAGGTAAGCTGTTCCATCAATTGTATCATAAAAATAAAAATCGGTTTCAAAATTGGTTGGTGCACTTAATTCAAGCAAATCGCAGGCCAAAGGATTTAAAACCTGTATATCAATAGACAGATAGGTATTGTTATATACCCAGACAATATATTGTTGTGTGGTATCTTCTTTTGTCAGCCTTGCTTTATATCCTCCAGATGCCAGGTTCTGAACGGTTGAGCTCACCGAATCAGCAGTAATCGTTATATTTTCACTAATGGGAATAGTGAATGCGGTATCTTCTTCATTATATTTATACCATTCAAAAGCATAACCTCCGATTCCGGAAGAATCGGTTGCCGTTAGCATGCCTCCATTTTCATCATCCGTACAAATCACAAAAATTTTAATGTTTGCATCAAAGGTTGTCGCTTCTGAAAATTCGGCATTTGAGGTAATTTGTGAAAATGCAGAAAAAGCGAAACTAATAAATACCCATGTAAATAGAAATCGAAAAAATCTATACATATATAATATACCTTATAAAAACTACAATAATAACAATTATCTGTTAATAAAATTGTATGATTTAAAATGTTTTTTCGATTGGTTAATTTGCTGTAAGCTAAGTTACCAATATCTAAATCATTTTTGTGAAAAAATACTTTATAGAAGTTTTGGTTCGCCATGATTATGCCATTATTTTTACAGCTTGTAAATTTTCATCTCAAAAAAATACTTAATGATTTATAATTACTTAGATGATTTAAATGATGCACAGAAAAATGCGGTAACCAATTATAAAGGTCCGTCGTTGGTAATTGCCGGAGCCGGTTCTGGAAAAACACGCGTATTAACCTACCGGATAACGCATTTACTGGCACAAGGAATTCCTGCGTATCAAATTTTATCGTTAACATTTACCAATAAGGCTGCTGCAGAGATGAAAAACAGAATTGCCACAATGATTGGAAAAGATGTGGCCAGGAATCTTTGGATGGGAACTTTTCACTCCATCTTTGCAAGAATTCTTAGAGCCGAAGGAGAAATGCTGGGGTATACACCTAATTATACTATTTATGATACCATTGATTCGAAAAATCTGGTAAAAAAAATTATTAAAGAATTAGGATTAGACGATAAAACTTACAAGCCGGCTCAAATTTATGGGCGCATATCCAGCGCAAAAAATAATCTGATTACAGCAAAAGCATACAATAGCAATCAACAAATTCTTATTCAGGATCAAAAAAGCAAACGTCCGCGAATGGGTGAAATTTTTATGATCTACAGCAACAGATGTAAGAAGGCTGATGCAATGGATTTTGATGATTTGTTGCTGAATACCAATATCCTTTTCAGAGATTTTCCTGATATCCTGGAGAAATACCAGCATAAGTTTAAATATATACTGGTAGATGAATACCAGGATACCAATTTTGCACAATATTTAATCATTAAAAAGCTGGCTGAAAAATCAAAGAATGTTTGTGTGGTTGGTGACGACGCCCAAAGTATTTACTCGTTTAGAGGAGCAAAAATTGAAAATATTCTAAATTTTAAAAATGATTATCCAGAATATAGCTTATATAAACTGGAACAAAATTACCGCTCAACCAAAATAATTGTTGATGCTGCAAACAGCCTGATTAAAAAAAACAAAGAACAAATTCCCAAAAAAGTTTATTCTAGAAATGATACCGGAGATAAGATAAAAGTAATTGAGGCCGACACAGATAAAGACGAGGCCTATAAAATTGCAAGAATTATTGAAGATACTATCGCAGAGCGAGATTATGAATATAAAGATTTTGCCATTCTTTATCGGACAAATGCGCAATCGAGAAGCTTTGAGGAAGCATTCCGGAGATTTAATATCCCTTACAAAGTATATGGAAGTATCTCGTTTTACCAGCGTAAAGAGATAAAAGACCTGTTGGCTTATTTTCGCCTGGCGGTTAATAAAAAAGATGATGAAGCTTTATTGCGGATTATCAATTACCCAACCCGTGGAATCGGACAAACCACAATCACTAAAATCGACCACTTTGCCAAACAAAATGAGCTGAATATTTGGGATGTATTGCTGAATATTGAAAAAGTACAATCAGGACTTAACGCGGGGACAAAAAATAAGTTAATACAGTTCAGAACTTTAATCAACAACTTTTCGGAAAACATAAAAAGTTACGATGCTTTTGATGCTGCCACAGAGATAGCCAATGAATCGGGCATCATGAAGGAATTCAAAAATCCACAATCGCATGAGGAGCAAACCCGGCTGGAGAACCTCGAGGAACTGTTAAACGGTATAAAGGAGTATGTCGACAGTAACGACAGTCCTGATATTTTCCCTTCACTGGATAAATTTATGGAGAATGTGGCCTTATTAACCAACCAGGATAATGAAAAAGAAGATGATTTTAATAAAGTTACGATAATGACGATACACTCGGCGAAAGGACTTGAATTTAAACAGGTTTTTCTAGTCGGATTAGAGGAAGATCTGTTTCCTTCGCCCATGTCATCAGGCACACAAAAAGAGCTTGAAGAGGAGCGCAGATTATTTTATGTAGCGTTAACCAGAGCTGAAGAGTCTGCCATCATATCTTTTGCCCACGAAAGGTATAAATGGGGAACTCCAACCTTTTGCCGGCCCAGCCGGTTTATCAGAGAGGTTGATGAACAATACCTGGAATTACCTGAATCGTTTTACGAAGAACCGCAAACTTCTTTTACCGGGGATGATGATATCTTTGAAAACTCATCCAAACCACGATTTGAAAAAAGAAAACCCGGGATAAATGCTACGGTACCTCAAGCCAGTAAAAAATTATTAAAAATAAGTGAAGCCGGGAAAAAAGCGGCTGCCCAAACAGCAAATGATTTTACGCCTGATCATCCGGATTTAATAAAAGAGGGAATGATTGTACGCCACAGCAAGTTTGGGTTAGGCGAAATCCAAAAAATTGAAGGGACAGTACCTAATAAAAAAGCAAAAGTGCTGTTCGAGGGGGTTGGCGAAAAACAACTCTTATTGAAATTTGCCAAATTAAAAATTATTGAATAAAAAAAAATTGTTCTTTATTGTTAAAAAACAATATTCAGGAATAATATATCAGTCAATGGTTTTATCCTTAATCAAAAACACAAAAGGAATAAAATCCTTAAATCTTTGAATGCTAAATCAAAATAGATTATTTTTGCAAAAAATAAATTTAATTATGGAATATAATACAAGCAGAAAGAAGATGGTTTTACCCGAGTATGGAAGGAATATCCAAAAGATGATTGAGCTCACCATAGAAGAGCCCGACAAAGAGAAAAGAAACAAAATGGCGCAAGCAATTATAAATATCATGGGCAATATGAATCCTCACTTAAGAGATATTGCCGACTTTAAGCATAAATTATGGGACCATTTGGCCATTATTTCAGATTTCAATCTGGATATTGACTCGCCCTATGAAACCCCTAAAATTGAAACATTAACGGCAAAACCTGAAAGAGTTCCTTATAACAACAAAAATGCTAAATTTAAGCATTACGGAAAAACCATTGAGAAAATGATTGACTATGCAATAAACATGGAAGATGGTGAACTTAAAGATATCCTGACCCAGCTTATTGCCAATCACATGAAAAAAAGCTACTTAACCTGGAATAAAGAAGCAGTCACCGATGAGCACATTTTTTCTGATTTAAAAGAACTGTCAAACGGAAAATTAGAGATTAATCCAAAAGACACAACACTAACCGAAACAAAAGATATTTTATCCAAAAATAAACGCCGCCGAAGTCAGCGAAAAAAATAAATTATCTTCCCAAATAAGCATCAACATATGAGTTCATTTGTTATTCAAGGAGGGAAAAAACTAAAGGGTAATATTACTCCTCAGGGAGCAAAAAACGAAGCTTTACAAATTATTAGCGCTGTATTGTTAACTCCCGAAAAAGTGACCATTCATAATATTCCCCATATTAGGGATGTAAATAAACTCATCGATTTAATCGAGTCGATTGGTGTAACGGTTGAAAAGCTAAGCGACTCGTCTTATGCTTTTACGGCAAAAGAAGTTGATTTCAATTATTTGCAAACCGAAGAGTATAGAAAAAAATCGATCTCTCTCCGTGGTTCAATTATGATGATTGGCCCACTGCTTGCACGCTTTGGTAAAGGGTATATCCCTAAACCAGGAGGAGATAAAATAGGTCGTCGAAGAGTGGATACTCACTTTATTGGTTTTGAAAAACTGGGTGCCAGATTTGAATTTAGCCATAAAGACAACTCCTATAAAGTAAAAGGGAAAAATTTGCATGGTGCAAAAATGTTACTCGAAGAAGCTTCTGTTACCGGAACAGCCAATATTATCATGACCGCCGTAATGGCTAAAGGGGAAACCGTAATTTACAATGCCGCTTGCGAACCATATATTCAGCAATTATGTAAAATGCTGGTAAACATGGGGGCGAAAATTTCAGGCATTGGTTCTAACCTACTTACCATCGAAGGAGTTAAGGAGTTAAAAGGATGTGAGCACACCATTTTACCTGACATGATTGAAATTGGCAGCTTTATTGGGTTAGCAGCAATGACCGGTTCAGAAATAACCATTAAAAATGTTTCATTCGAAAACCTTGGAATTATACCTACGGCTTTTCGCAGGTTAGGAATCCAGCTTGAAAAATCCAATGATGATATTTATATTCCCGAACATCGCCATTATCAAATAGAAACATTTATTGATGGCTCCATAATGACCATAGCCGATGCACCCTGGCCGGGATTAACACCCGACCTGTTAAGTGTTCTGCTGGTTACAGCTACACAGGCAAAGGGCAGTGTCTTAATCCATCAAAAAATGTTCGAAAGCCGTTTATTTTTTGTCGACAAGTTAATTGATATGGGTGCCCAAATCATTCTTTGTGATCCGCACCGGGCTACAGTCATCGGCCTTGACAATAAGATCCAGCTCAGAGCAACCGATATGACATCACCCGATATTCGTGCCGGAGTTGCCTTATTAATTGCTGCCATGTCAGCTGATGGGGTTAGCACAATCCATAATATCGAGCAAATTGATCGTGGGTACCAGGAAATCGATTCCCGGTTAAATGCTTTAGGAGCTGATATTAAAAGAGTCGACTAAAATTTTTAACTGTTTGCTCGTCGGTTATATACAAAAATCATTTGCCAATATTTCATCTGAAGCTTTTTTGCATGTGTCAAATTGGCGCAAAACACTTTTTGGCAAAATGTTTGTTTACTAATGTTAAATCTGAAATAAAGTAGAAAAAATATACAGCAATGGGAAAACAAAGAAAAAAAGAAAAAAAGGAGAACGAAAAAGATATGTCGCAAGCAGAACAAAAAATAAATTCAGATCAAAAGGAAGAATCAAATTCTGAAAAAGAAGAAGTTAAAGATAACCTCGAGCAGGAAAAAGATAAAAAAGGTGATGCAGAAGAAAAAGAAGCATCAAAAAAAGAGAAGTCAGACAAAGAAAAACTGGAAGAGCTGAACGACAAATATCTACGTTTGGCCGCCGAATATGATAATTACCGGCGAAGAACATTAAAAGAAAAAATGGAACTTAGTAAGGTTGCGGGTGAAGATATTTTAGTGAATATTCTTCCGGTAATGGATGATTTTGAACGAGGTTTGGAAACTATTGATAAAGCTAAAGAAGTAGATGCTATTAAAGAAGGAATACATTTAATTTACAACAAATTTAAAGAGTTTCTGAAACAACGTGGAGTAAAAGCAATAGAAGCTAAAGAAAAAGAATTCGATACTGATCTTCACGAAGCAGTGACCAAAATACCTGCTCCAAAAGAAGAATTAAAAGGGAAAGTAGTTGATGTAATTGAAAAAGGGTATTTATTAAATGATAAAGTTATCCGGTACGCCAAAGTAGTGATTGGTGAATAAAAATTTTTGAAAAAAGAAGATATGTCTACAAAACAAGATTATTACGAGGTTTTAGGAATTTCGAAGAGCGCAAGCCAGGATGAGATAAAAAAAGCATACCGAAAGCAAGCATTAAAATATCACCCCGATAAAAATCCCGGTGATAATGAAGCAGAAAGCAAATTTAAAGAAGCTGCAGAAGCATATGAAGTATTAAGAGATCCGGATAAACGTAGCCGTTATGATCGTTTTGGACATGCCGGTGTTGGTGGAGCTGCTGGCAACGGATTCGGTGGCGGCGGAATGACCATGGAAGATATTTTTGAAAATTTTGGAGATATCTTCGGAAGTGCTTTTGGCGGATCTTTTGGCGGGTTTAGCGGATTTGGTGGGTTTGGCGGATCACGTCAACGATCACGAAGAGTTAATAAAGGTTCCAACTTAAGAGTAAAAGTTACACTTACCTTAAAAGATATTGCCCATGGGGTTACCAAAAAGTTAAAAGTGAATAAGTATACAGCCTGTGATGCTTGTGACGGAACAGGGGCAAAAGATGCATCATCTTACAGTACTTGTTCTACCTGTAGAGGTACCGGACAGGTAACAAAAGTTACCAATACATTTTTAGGTCAGATGCAAACCACATCAACGTGTCATGCTTGTGGTGGCGAAGGTAAAGTTATCACCAGTAAATGTACAACATGTCATGGCGAAGGAATTATAAAAGGAACCGAAGTAATCTCTATTGAAATACCACCAGGTGTTGGCGAAGGAATGCAATTAAACGTAAGTGGAAAAGGAAATGCTGCAAGACGAGGGGGTATGAATGGTGATCTGATAGTTCTTATTCAGGAAGAAAAACATCCCGAATTAGTTCGCGACGGACATGATTTAATTTACGGACTATATTTGAACTTTGCACAGGCTTCACTCGGCGAAACGGTTCAAGTTCCAACCGTTGACGGAAAAGTAAAAATAAAAATTGAACCAGGTACACAGCCCGGGAAAATCCTACGATTAAAAGGAAAAGGATTGCCCGAAATAAATGGTTACGGAAAAGGTGACTTATTGGTTAATATCAATGTGTGGATACCAAAAGAACTATCGAAAGATGAACAAAAAATGGTTGAACAATTAGGGAAATCTGAGAATTTTGAACCCAATCCTAATGCCAACGACAAAACTTTTTTCGAAAAAATGAAAAATATCTTTGAGTAAATAAGAAACCTGGTTTTATTATAAAGCAAAGGACCCTGTCATAACAATTTATGGCAGGGTTTTATATTTACTTTTATTTGTCAATTTTAGTTCATAATTTTTTTAGTGAATCAATACATTAATTTGTTCATCAATTCTTCCAGTTAAATTTCTATAATCTTGATTTTCACCAACCAATTTTGTATATTATACTGACATTAAAACCGTTAAAATTATGAGAACAATAATCTTTTTCATCGTTTTTATCGTTGGTATTTTTTTTATTAACTCAATATCTGCTCAGGAAAATAAAAAAGATTCAACCAGCGTCGAGATAAATTCTGAAGACAGTACTGAGTATGAATTATTGGTATTTGATGCAGGATTTGAGAATTACCTGGCTACGATTCCTCATCCAAAGGATTTCTATTCAAACGAGTATTATCGAAGTTGGAACATCCAATATTGTAACGAATGGAACAGAAGACATCAGAATCCGTTTAGATACGGAGATTTCTATGAAACACAAATCAACTATGACCCATCTGTTGATTATGGGATTGATCTGAATTATAAACTGTATTATTATTTTCAATATATCGAAGATAAATATGGTATTGTATTGATAAGGAGGAAAGGGAAATAAAGGGGTTTATTGTTTTTACCGCTATGATACGAAGACGCTAATATTCTTTTTTGTAAAATGATAAATTTGTAAATTCCTTTTACATGCCTACTTTTTTGGAACTTTGACTGGCAAGGGGAATGTATTTGTATTCCATGATTCTTGCATCTTGTCACATCTATCTTGTGTCTTGTTTCTGTGGATTGTAACCTGACAACTTCCATTTGCGCTTAGGAAAGAAAATTGCTTCCTGCAACTGCCTCCTGTTGCTTTTAATTATCTATCGCTAAGTCGCTAAAACAAAAAAACTCACATTATAATCTCTGTGATAATCAGCATTAGAGGTGTATTCAGTTTACTGAATCTGTGTTCTATTCCTCACCGCTAACATGCCATTCGGCAGGCAGGGACACGAAGACGCAAAAAGACTTATTTATATTATCTGAGTAAATTAGTTTTTAATGTTTTAAATCTGTGTTCCATTCCTGTTTCCTAAAACCTGCTTGCTGCCACTGTTGTCTGCAGCTTTTTACTCAACAATCCACCTAACCAATTTCATTTTGAATTTTGTATAGGGCTTGTATTTTAAGAATGGCTCAAACCACAACCCTTTATACAAAATACTTTTATGATGACTAAAAACATCAAATCCGGCTTTCCCATGATAATCACCCATTCCGCTATATCCTACACCACCAAAAGGTAGCTTCGGATTAGAAAGGTGCATAATAGTATCGTTTACACAACCCCCACCAAAGGAAATTTCATTGATTATTTTCTTTCTAATTTTTGATTTGTTTGTAAAAATATAAAGCGACAAGGGTTTGGAAAGTTTCCTAACCTGAACAATTGCCTCATCAACATTTTTAAATTCGATGACCGGAAGAATGGGGCCAAAAATCTCCTCTTCCATCACTTTATCATCAAAGGTAACATTGTGAAGAATGGTAGGACTAATAAACAAATTTTCTTCATCCATTTCGCCGCCATAATATATTTTTTCTTTATCGATTAACCAGGATAATCTTTCAAAATTGGGTTTATTAATGATTCGGACATAAGCTTCGCTGCCTTTAGGATCCTCGCCCTGAATTTTAATGATCTGATTTTTAAGCTCGTTCAAAAATTTCTCTTTGATATCTGTATGAACAAGCAAATAATCGGGGGCTACACAGGTTTGTCCTGCATTTAAAAATTTACCCCATGCAATGCGCTTAGCAGCCATTTTCAAGTCGGTGTCCGGAAAAACAAAGGTTGGGCTTTTTCCTCCTAACTCGAGGGTAACAGGTGTTAGATTTTTAGCTGCTGCCTGATATACAATTTTCCCTACCCGTGTACTTCCGGTAAAAAATATTTTATTAAACTTTTGCTCCAGCAACTCTGTTGTTTCGGGTACTCCTCCTTCTTTAACATACAAAAATGCAGTGTTAAAATTTTCATTAAAAATTTTTGCCATAATAGCCGAAGTATTAGGAGCCAGTTCGCTTGGTTTAATAATTACCGTATTCCCGGCAGCGATAGCCGAAACTGCAGGTAGCAGAGCCAGCTGATAAGGATAATTCCATGCTCCGATAACCAGCGTATTTCCGTAAGGTTCGGGAATAATACGGCTTTTCCCCGGAAGATTGGCAAGATTGGTAGAAACTCGTTTGGATCTGCTCCATCTTCTTGCTTTTTTAATGGACAGATTTATTTCATGATAAAGAATGGACAACTCTGTTTCGTAAGTTTCAAAAACCGATTTTCCAAAGTCTTTATCAATCGCCTCGTATAACAATGATTCGTTCTTTTTTAAAACCGCTTTAAACATTTTTAATTGTTCTTTCCTGAAAATTATTGATTTTGTTTGATGGGAAAGAAAAAATTCCTGCTGTAATTTAAATATTTCTGATATTTTCATGGCTAACTATTTTTATGTCCTTTAAATTCATCCATTGACTTATAAACACCAAACCCTTTGCCTACAATAAAATCGAACCAACGAACAGGCAAAATACCCTTAATCAAGGGTAACAAATAAATGATTCCCGGCATGCGGACAAAGATTTTATTTTTAATAACCCCGCGAACAATTTTTCGGACTGCTTTTTCAGGCTTTATAATAGGTACTAACCGTGATTTAACCCCGTCGAACATGCCGGTACTTATATAATAAGGAGTAACCGTAGTTACTTTTATTTTTTTATGGATACGCTTCATTTCAAGCCGCAACGAGTCGGACCAGCCTATAACACTCCATTTGCTGGCACAATAAACCGACATTTTCGGATTAGCTACCATCCCGGCTGCCGAAGCAATATTTACAATATGCCCCTCACCTTTTTTCATCATATCACCAATAAATTCAAGCGTAATATGCATTAATGCCGAAGTATTGATGTTCATGGTAAAATCAATATCCTGGTGTGAATGCTCGTGAAAAAATTTCCCCACAACCACTCCTGCATTATTAATTAAAACATCTACCACCCCAACTTCATCTTTAACCTTTTGGGCGGTTTGTTTTACCTGCTCCAGGTTGGCTACATCCACCTGATAAGGGAAAATGGTAAATCCTGAATTGTTAAACTCATTTGTAGTTTGCGCAAGATTATCCTGGTTAATATCCCAGATAATCATTTTTGATGCACCCAGGCTTAACATTTTTTGCGCCATTAGTTTACCAATGCCGGAAGCACCTCCGGTAATGAGTACTGTTTTATCTTTAAATTTTGTCATTCTATGTTATGTTTTTTTGTACATAAAAAATGGTCAACCCTAAAGCAACTTTTTCTCTAATTTAAACATCTTTAAAGTATAAAACAATTTTTCAAAAATGATGAAACCGGAAAAATTTATCGGAATCATTCTTTTAGCCACATTATTAAGTTGCCGGACGGAACAAAAAACCGAGCAAAAAATTGGGGAAGTTATCTTCGATTCCAATCAATATATTATGAACAGCACTTTCGCCGTTGATGTTTATATAAATGGCACGAAGATAGACCCTCGCCCCAAACAAACCTTTGAAAATCATCAAAAGGCTATATCGCTGGATAATTACCGTAAAAAAATGGAAGTGGGAGTTCATGATTACGAAGTAAAAATTTACACATTTAACGGAGAACCCGGAAAAACAATTACCGGAAAATTTATTGTGAAAGAAAATCAAACCAGCGAAGTTTTTATCGATTTTAAAGAGTACAGTAGCTGGTTTTAAATACGTTAATAATTATTCAACCTTTATTCTGTCTGATTCATATTTATCCGTAACTTTATCCTAAAAATAAATGGAACGATGAAAATTCCCATTTACCAGGTAGATGCATTTACCAGCGAAGTTTTTGGCGGAAACCCGGCTGCTGTTTGCCCGCTTACAAAATGGATTGATAAAGATATCATGCAAAAAATTGCCATGGAGAATAATCTTTCCGAAACGGCTTTTTTTGTTCCAAAGAATAATCTTTTTGAAATTAGGTGGTTTACGCCAAAAGTTGAAATTAACCTGGCAGGGCATCCTACATTAGCTGCTGCTTGGGTTATTTATAACGAATTAAATTACAAGAAACCGGTTATCCGTTTTAAGTCTCCACTTAGCGGTGAACTGATTATTGAAAAAGATCAAGACCTGCTGATTATGGATTTCCCTTCAAATGAAGGAAAGGTTACTCCTGCACCAGAATATTTAATTGATGGTTTAGGAACAGCACCTGTTGAAGTAATTCAATCAAGAGATCTTTTGGCAATATTTAAGAACCAGCAGGAAATAGAAAAAATTAAGCCCAACTTCGGGATATTGGAAAAGGTTGAAACCTTCGGCATTATCATTTCTGCCGAAGGTTATCAGTGCGATTTTGTTTCTCGCTTTTTTGCCCCGCGTGCAGGGATAAACGAAGATCCGGTTACGGGATCTGCACATACGACACTTATTCCTTACTGGTCTAAAAAATTGAATAAAAAAAAGCTGGAAGCCACTCAATTGTCCCAACGCAAAGGAAAGCTTACCTGCGAATATAAGGGTGAAAGAGTTAAGATTGCCGGGACAGCTAAACTTTTTATGAAAGGTGAAATTTTTGTCTAATCACTTAAAATTTTTCACAAAAAAGTAAACCTCAAAACAAAAAACAGTGTATAAAGAATATAAATTAACCATTTATTTTTTCAATACTTTAAAAACCAAAAGCTTAGCTTGGCAAAAAAATCTAAAAATAGCTGACTGATATTAGGGTTGAAAATATTTTTTTGAATATATTTCGGAGGTAAAAAAACAATAAAAATTTTGTATAAAAGTGGCCAAAAAAAGAATAGTAATAGATTATGAAAAGCTTCCTTTAGAAACCATCAACAGCATCAAAACAGAATATCCTGATGGTTACGAAGACAACCTGATTACCTTTACCAATAAGGAAGGCAAGTTTGTTTCAGCATTACCCTTTGAAACAGAAGAAACTTACTATCTGGTTCGGATGACAGAGCGCGAAGCCCGCCAGATTATTAAAGAAGATGACGATTACGATGATGCAGGTAAACTGAGAGGTGACTTTTCTGACGAGTTAAAAGATACAGATGACGAAGATGACACGGAAGAGTATTTAAGTGATAATTTCGACGAAGCAGTCAATATTAAAGATGAAGGTTATGATGAAAATTAAAATCCTTTCTGAATAAAATCATCCATTAGATACTTCAATACATACAATTTATTATTTACAAATTTATCTGCTCATAATAAACTTTACTTTTACTCACCTATTTTCCCATTCTGTTTATCCAGTCATGCTGTTATAAAACATTAAAACATATGTTATATACCATTGATAATTAACAATATAATATCTTATTTTACAATTGTTAATAAAAAAACAGGAGGATTAATTATGAGTAAATATGCAGATCAAGCAAAAGCAGTTTTTGATTTTATAGGAACATTATCCAAAGAAAATCCGGGAATAGCTGAAGGTTTTGCTAAAATGCACCATGCCACAGGCGAAGATAAAGCGTTAAGTGCAAAACATAAAGAATTGATTGCGTTGGGAATTGCTATTACTATCCGATGCGAAGGATGCATTGCATGCCACGTAAAGGATGCACTGAAAACCGGAGCAACACAAGAGGAGATTGTTGAAACCATTGGTGTTGCTGTAGTTATGGGCGGCGGACCTTCAGTTGTTTATGGTGACAAAGCCTATAAAGCAATGAAAGAAATGATGTAATTAATATTCGTTTATTAAAATTTATGAAGGCTGTCCAAATTTGGACAGCCTTTTTCTTTAAAAAATACTCAGATTTAATTATATGCTCCTTTAAGGTATGCTTTGGTCATCTCATGCTGGGGATTCTCAAATAATTGTTTGGCAGGTCCGTGTTCTATGACTTCGCCGAGATACATAAAAATTACATAATCAGCTATTCGTCTTGCCTGTCGAAGAATATGGGTGACGACAACAATGGTATATCGTTGTTTAAGTTTTAAAAACATCTCTTCAATATCTTTACTTGAAACAGGGTCGAGGGCAGATGTAGGTTCATCTGCCAGAATAATTTCCGGGTCAACAGCCAATCCCCTGGCCAGACACAATCGTTGTTGTTGCCCTATGGATAATGCCGAGGCTGGATCTTTCAACCGCCCTTTTACCTCCTCCCACAAGCTAACCTGGCGCAAATAATTTTCCACCCGCCGAATTAAAAACTTCTTTTTACGCCGTCCGCTTATTTTCAATCCGTAAGCAATATTATCATAAATACTCATCGGTAAGGGATACGGACTTTGAGACAGCAGACCCATTTTTTTTCGCAATTGAGTTATCTCTGTTTTAGGATGTAAAATATCCTCATTGCCATTAAAAATATTACCCGTTATTTTTACATCCGGGTTTAAATCAGTAAGTCGGTTAAGGCTTTTTAACAGGGTAGTTTTTCCACATCCCGATGGTCCTAAGATTACGGTTAATTGATTTTCGGGAATAACAAGGTTTATATCTTTTAAGATATGTTCTTTTCCTATGTGAAGATTTAGGTGATTGATTTTTATTTTTTCTCCGTTTATCATGATATCTAAATTTTATCTAATTCTTTTCTGTTTAAATCTACTTGAAACAATTCTGGAAGAAACACTGATTATTAATATGATAATTGTAAGAATTACTGCAGCTGCATAGGCTCTGTTTTGTACTTCTGGAATTGGAGAGCTTAGTTGAAAAAAGATAGATAAAGGCAATGTTGCAACCGGCTGGTTTAATGAAGTGGGGATATAATCGGTATATCCGGCAGTAAATAATACTGCTGCTGCGTCTCCTATAGCCCGACCAAAGGCAAGGAGAATAGCCGTTACAATACCCGGAATACTTTGCCGGCATACCACTTTATAGGCTGTTTCGGACCGGGTAGAACCAAGGGATAAGGCAGACTCGAGCAAACCTTTAGGTACCGTCTTTAACACCTCATCCATCGAACGAACCATAATGGGAATAATAAATAAGGTTACGGTTAATATTCCGGCTAATAACGAGGTACGTACCCCAATGTAAATCATAACAGAGAACCCAAAAGCTCCATAAACAATCGATGGGATACCCCATAATAAATCAAGCAAAAAGCGAATAAAATTTATCAGTCTGCTATTTTTAGCTCTATGAATATTGATATATAATGCTAACGGGAGACTAAAACATAGACCCAAAAAGGTAGAACCCAACGCCAGATATAAAGAACCAATAATTGCATTTAATATGCCTCCTTCTTTTCCGAAATAATAACCTCCCTGGGGAATTTGACTTATCATTTCCCAGCTTAATGAAGGTAAGCCTTTATACAGTATGCTTAAAATTATTAATAATAAGGCTAGAGCAATCATCAAAGTAGAAAACATCATCAGAAAACGATTAAGTGTCTCTTCTGTTTTTTGCAAAACTTTTCGGTTCATTTTAAATTCTTTTTTCTGAATATATTATTAAATATCTTGATCCAATATTAAAAACTGTAACCACTACAAATAATATTAAAGCCGCAAACATCAGGGCTGAATCATACATAGGAATGGATAGCATTTCGCCATAATTATTGGCAATAAGTGATGGTAAGGGATATCCAGGCTGAAAGATGCCTTTGGGTATTTTAACTACATTACCCACAACCATTAAAACAGCAATGGTTTCGCCAAAAGCCCTGGAGATACCTAAACCATAAGCAGATATAATTCCCGGGAAAGCTTTTCTCAGGGTTACTTTTTTTATGGTTTCCCATTTTGTAGCACCTAATGATAATGAAGCCTCTTTTAGTTCTTGCGGAACCGTATTAATAACTTCAATCAGAATATTTAAAATAAACGGGATAATCATAATGGATAAAACAATTGATCCGGTTAAAACACTATATCCTGAATTGGGATGCCCTAAAGAGGCACCTAAGCGGGAAATAAAAGGAACAACTAAGATAATCCCCCACACGCCATAAATCACCGAAGGAATTCCGGCCAATATATCAATAACAGGATGCATTATTTTAAGTAGCCATCTTTTAGCATAGTGGGTTAAATGGATTGCTGAAAGCAGACAAATGGGACCACAGATTAAAATAGACAGTACAGTAACCCAAAATGAACTTATAATAAAAGGGAGAAAACCGAATTTTCCTTTCATTGGATGCCATTGACTTGAAAAAAGTAATGATATAATAGACTGTTCACTTATTAAAAATTTTGATTTAACTAAAAGGCCTATGCCAAGTACAAAAGGTAACATCAGAACTAAAACAAAACAGATAAACATCCACGAAGAATGCAGTTTATCCTTAAGGATCCGGCCAATTTTAAAGAAACGAATGGATTTAATGCGCATTATTCTCTACCTCATTTATTATTGATTAAGGCTTTCAAGTCCTTCTTGTAATCTTATATCAGATAATTTTACATATCCGGCTTCCTGAACATAATCCTGTCCATCGGTAACAATCCATCGAAGAAATTCATTAACCACTTTCCGTGTGGGTATCCCTTTTGACACGAAGTACAAATCACGAGCCGGGGGAGAAGGATATTTCCCCGTTTGTATAGCAGCGTTTATATCGTCTAATTTGTTATAAAAGTTTTCTTCAGGGTCAATTTTCTCGTTTTCATTTAAATCAATCGGTATTATATATAGTCCGGGATGTTTTTTACGGGTTTTAATATCGTAAACGTAGATAACATTATTATATCCAATACCTTTTACATCATTTTTAACCGCATCTGCCATTCCTGGATCTCCATAAATACCTGTTCCTCCAAGGTCTTCCTGATTTTTCCCTAAATATTCAGCCCACATTTGAGCTGCACCACAGGCATCAGACCTTGTATAAATATTCATGGACAAATCTTTTTCCTCCTTGCCATTAGTCCATTTTTTCCAGTTACGTATTTTCTTATGAATATATATGTCCTCAAAATCCTGTCGGGTAAACCCTTGTCCAGTAATATTATCAGCAAAAGGAGATTGAGCATTCATGGTAGGAAGAACAGCATCCTGGGTAACAGCAATCCACCATACCCCTTTTGCTTTTTCTACATCTGTTATTCCCCGGGAAAACATCCCAAGATCAACCATCCCCGATAAAGCATCCGTCATTCCTTTTCCTGCTCCACCGGCCGAAATATCTATTCGAACCTTAGGATGAATCTTTTGAAACTCTTCAGCCCAACGTGCGGTAATGGGATATAAAGCAAAAGCTCCTGAAACAGTTATCGTTCCTGAAAGGGTATTTCCACTATTTACTTTATTATTATCTACATCCTTTTGGGGCTTATTCTTGCAAGAGTAGAAGTTAAAGACTATAAAGCTCAATAATCCTAATATTAAAATTTTAGTGTATTTCATCATCGTAAAGTTTTTGATTATATAATACAAATGTACGGTCGATAATTATTATCGGAAACAGCTCAAAAACTTAAATTGAGTGGAATAAAATACGCGTTATTGATGGGTATAAATACTTATTTCACGAAAGAGTTATTCTTTATCTTCAGAAGCAACAGGGAGGGTAAAATAAAACACCGTTCCTTTTTCAGGTTCACTATCTGCCCATATACTACCTCCATTTCTTTCCACAAACTCTTTACATAAAATCAATCCTAAGCCAGATCCAACCTCGTTACTTGTACCCGATGTGGTATAAAATTTTTGGGAATTAAATATTTCTTTTGCCGTTTTTTCATTAAAACCTATTCCGGTATCTTTTACAGCAACTTTACAAAATTGTTCTTCTTTATCAACAGCAATTAAAACAGCCCCTCCAGAAGGAGTGTATTTTAAAGCATTTGACAAAATATTCCGAACAACGGACATGATCATGTTTTTATCAACAAATACACTAAAATTGGTTTCAGTTTCAACCTTTAAAAGAATGCCTTTATGGTCGGCTATGGTTTTAAACAACTGCAAGTTCTTATGAATTATAGAATTTAGTCTCACTTGTTCGGGTTGAAAATGTATCTCACCCCGTTGGCTTTTTGCCCATAGCAATAAATTTTCCAACAAATCACTTACCGACTGAATCGATTTAAAAAACACATTAAATACTTCCAACAGATTTTTATTATTCCTCACCTCTTCATCTTCAATCAACATTTCAATTAAGGATCTTAAATTACCAACTGGTCCGCGCAAATCATGCCCAATAATTAAGAACATTTTATCTTTTGTTGCATTAATACGAGACAGCTCTTCTTTCTGTTTTTCAAGCAATTGATTTTGTTTTCTTCTATATTTTAATGAATGTAAAACATATAAAAAGGTGCCGAATAAAATTCCCAGAATAATTAATAACGCAATATTGAATAATCTTGTACGATGAAGTTCTAGCTCATTTATTTTTTTGTCTTTGTTTAACAAATCAATCTCGGCCTGTTTTTTTTGCTTTTCGAGGCGATATTCCAAATCAAATATTTTCTCAGATAATTCCTGATTATAAAGCGTATCGTTAAGTGCTATAATCTGTTGATTTAAATCAGCTGCTTTTTTATAATTCCCCAGGTTATAATTAACCATGGAAAGAACCTTGTAAGCATCACGTATAAGTAACCGTGAGCCTACTTTTGTAGCTAAATCAAGGCTTTTCTCGGCAAAAATTTTAGCCTGATGATAATTTTGATGTTGACCATACAAAAACGACTTTTTTACATAAGCATTGGCTAACAAATCAATATCCAAATTTTTATCAACGGTCTCAATGGTTTTGTCATAATTTTTTTGAGCTTCTTCAAATTGGTCCAATTCAAAATAAACATCTCCCATGTATTTATAACAAACAGCCTGACCAGGGATATTATTTAACTCAACCCTTAATCCCAGCGCTTGTTGAAAATAGTTCAGTGCATCATCGTATTCATTCTTTAACATTTTGGCCCTGCCTAGATTTAAATAGGTGTAAGCCAGCATTCGTTTATGACTAATCGCTTCGGCTATTTCTTTCGCTTTTAATAAATTCTCAATGGCAATATTATAATATTCCTGATAAATATATAAATTGCCAATATTGATATAGGAGTATCCTTCCTGCTCCTTATCGTTATATTGTTTAGAAAGTTCTAATCCTTTAAAATAGTAATCAAGCGACTCAGAATATTTCCCCAATATCCGATAAGCAACACCGATAAAACTGTGCGCTTTTATATAGTTTCCATAGTCGTTATATTTTTGAGCTAACTCAATGGCTTCTAATCCAAATTTAATGGACTTGTCAGGATTTGAATTACGAAACTCCCAGCTTAAATCCGTTAATATCTCTGCTTTTAATGAATCATGCGTAGAATTGAGCACTTGAAGTAAACTATCAACGCCTTGCAAGTTATTGCTAAAACACAAAAAAGAAGAAATGATAAATAAAATACTTAGTATAAATTTCTTCATATAATCATGGATAGAATATTTTCAGATAAAAATAAATAAAAATAAGATACCAGCAGAATAGTTTAGAGTTGTTTGTCAAAAAAACATAAAAAGATATTTGTAATTTAATAAATTCTAAACAAATAATCATTTAACTCAAATTCGAATAATCTTGTTTTTTATGGCATACATTACCATGCTCGCAGTATTTCTCGAACCGGTTTTCTCTAAAATATTTGCTCTATGCTTATCAACTGTTCTTTTACTTAAAAACAGTTTATCCGCAATTTCTTGATTGGAGAAACCTTTACATATTAAATGCAAAACTTCAATTTCCCTTTCGGATAAATTGTCTGTTTTATTATGTGAAGATTTTAGCTCACTCATGTTTTGAACAATAGTCAGTAATAACTCTTTAGAAAAATAATTTCCCCCTTTATTAACTTCCTTAATCGCTTGAATCACCTCATCCATTTCAGAATTTTTTAAAAGAAATCCTTTAGCTCCAGCTTCAATCATTTGATAGTAATATTCATACTCTTCAAACATAGTCAATGCAATAATTTTAATCGCCGGATTACGTTCAACAGCTAACCGGGCTGTCTCAATTCCATTCATTACGGGCATCTCAATATCCATTAGAACAGTTACATCTTCAAAGCTATCCACTTGATTTATAAATTCTTTTCCGTCAGCTGCTTCACCAACCACATGAATCCCTTCTGAGTTACTTAAGATTAATTTTAATCCATCTCTAAACAGTGTATGATCATCAACAATTACAACCTTAATATTTTTCATCTTTATTATTAATATAAATACTTATAAAAGCATGAAATCCTTTTCCATTCTTACTTTCAATTTCATAATATCCATGAATTGATTCGAGTCGTGAAATCACATTTTGTAATCCTGAACCTTTATTTCTATTGACCGAATCATAACTAAAATTAAATCCTTTGCCATCATCATCATAAAACAAATCAATTACATTATTTTTTTGAGTAAGATTAATTTCTATACGATCCGCTTCAGCATGCTGAACAGAATTATGAACTAATTCGCATACAATACGGTATAAAATAATTTCTATATTTTGATGGATTCTTTGTTCAAATAAATTCGAATGGAAATGTATGGTTATTTGCTTTAATTTATTGATATTATCTGTAAAATTTTTTATGGCTTTGGCTAATCCAAAATTATTCAATACATGAGGGCTTAAATTATTCGAAATAACTTTAATGCTTTTGATTGCTTCATTAATAACAGTATCCGAATTTTTTATGATCTCAATATTTCGGGGATCATTTTCTGATTTTAATAAAGCAGAGATAGAAATTTTTACGGTTGATAATAAAGGCCCTAATCCATCATGCAAATCCTTGGCAAATCTTTTTCGCTCCTTCTCTTCAGTCACCATAATTGCATTCAGAACTTTCTTCTCCTCATCTTTACGATCATTTTCAGCTTTATTTAAATAATTAAATATTTCGGGAATGATAATAACACCAGCAGCTATTAAAATTGAAATAATTACTGCAATCCAGTCGTTTAATAAATTCAGGTCTTCATTAGCAGGTTGATTCATGAACTGGAATAGATCAATAAATCTTCTAACAGCCATAAAAACAAAACCTATGGATATTAAAATCCACGATATTTTATATTTGGTGACTTTGGTAAGTCGTAACGCAACAAAAACAGCTACCAACTGAAGAATGATTGAGATAATTAATGCGATTAGTCTAAACATTTAAAATCAGTTTTAAACAAATATAATCATAAATATTGTTGGATATACACAAATAAACCAAATGCAATAACTGCTCTTTCATAAAATTTTATAATTTAGTGCAAAATTTTTAAAACAACAGTTTTATAACGGAGAACTGTTTTGATTATAAGATTGTATAGTTTATTAACAACACAGATGTTACTATATCAGCATAGGAACCCGGATTTTTGATTCCAAATCTATCAGCAAACATTTTTAGAGACCCTGGAATGTCAGAAAAATTATGCTATAAAAAACAATGGATTAAAAAATTCTTGTTGTAATAAATAACATTTTTTAGATACTAACTTAATTACGTTAAAATCTTAATATAAAAAATCGATGGAGCTACTAAGAATACAAGAAATTGAAAAACGATTTGTTAATCATTTGGCCTTGGATAATGTGAGTATGGCTATCCCTGAAAATAGTATTTACGGACTTTTGGGGCCAAACGGAGCAGGAAAAACCACGCTCATAAGAATCATAAACCGGATAACTGCGCCTGACAAAGGCCGTATATTTTTAAATGGACGAGAGATGAAGCCTGAAGATATCCATGAAATTGGATACCTACCTGAAGAACGTGGATTATACAAGAAAATGAAAGTAGGCGAACAGGCTTTGTATTTAGCACGCTTAAAAGGACTTTCGAAAAGAGATGCACTAAAAAAACTAAAATATTGGTTCGATAAATTTGAAATACAAGCATGGTGGGATAAAAAAGTAGAAGAGCTTTCGAAAGGCATGCAACAAAAAGTGCAATTTATTATTACTATTTTACATGAACCCAAACTCTTAATATTCGATGAACCATTTAGTGGTTTCGACCCCATTAATGCAAATTTGCTAAAACAAGAAATATTAGAATTAAAGAAAAAAGGGTCAACCATAATTTTTTCAACACATAATATGGGTTCTGTAGAAGAGTTATGTGACCATATAACCCTTATCAATAATGCTAAAAATTTATTGGAAGGTCCTATTGACAAAATTCGCCATGAGTATAAATCAAATATCTACGAAATAACATATAAAGGCGAATATCAAAAATTAGAATCAGCGCTAAATGAACACTATCAAATCATAGAGCAAAAGAAAATTAACGGCTATAATGGTGTCCGCATAAAATTGTTACACCAAACCAATGAAAACGAGTTGCTTTCGTTAATTATTCCTACGGTGGAAATCATCTCATTTAATGAGATTATTCCGAGCATGAATGATGTATTTATAAAAGCTGTAAATGAAAACAAAAAATAATTGCCTTAAATATTAACCATCATGAATAAAATAAACCTGATTATATCGAGAGAATACTTAACCCGTGTTAAGAAAAAATCATTTATAATTCTAACCATTTTAGGCCCTGTTCTTTTTGCGGCTCTCTTTATTGGGCCTGCATGGATTGCCTCAATTGAAGATACGGAGATGAAAAACATTGCGGTAATTGACAGCTCTGGTATTTTTGTCAACAATCTTCCTGATGCCGATTATATTAAATTCGAATACATTGTAGATAAATCGTTAAACGAAGTAAAAAAAGAATTTCCCGAATCAGACTATTATGCTGTTCTACAAATTTTACCAAGCATAACTTATGAACCCAGTGCCGTTCATCTTTATTCAAAAAAGAAAGCCAGTTTTTCCGTTAAATCGCATATTGGCAGCTCCATGGAGAAAGAACTAAAAAACAGAAAGTTACGTAGCCACGGAATTGATGAAGCAGTTCTAGAATCCATCAAATCGGATGTTTCGATTCGAACAATTCAGTGGACTGATGACGGCGAAGCGAAAGAAAGTTCAACAGAAATTGCTATGGCTGTTGGATATGCCGGAGGTTTCATGATTTATATTTTCATTTTTATGTTTGGTGCCCAGGTTATGCGTGGTGTTATCGAAGAAAAATCAAGCAGGATTGTTGAAATCATTGTCTCCTCGGCCAAACCATTCCAGCTTATGATGGGAAAAATTGTGGGTATCGCATTGGTAGGATTAACCCAATTTCTGCTATGGATTATTTTAACTTTTGTAATAGTAAGCGGAGTAAAAACAGTCTTTTTCCCTGAACTGGGTACCCAAAATGCTCAGGAGGTAGTTATACAGGACATGTTTGAAGAACAAGATATAGAGCAAGTTGAAAATATGCAACCACAAAATATGGATCAATTTTCAGGGATATTCAACTCCATAAAATCAATCGATTTTGGGGTAATCATTGGTTCCTTTATTTTCTTCTTCCTGGGCGGATATTTATTGTATGGATCTTTATTTGCAGCTGTGGGATCTGCTGTGGACAATGAAGCGGATACCCAGCAGTTTATGTTCCCTATAACCATTCCTCTGATATTAGGAATATTTGTGATGATTAATGCCATTAATACTCCCGACAGTCCAATCGCATTCTGGTTTTCAATCATCCCATTTACTTCACCTATTGTAATGATGGTGCGTATCCCGTTTGGTGTACCTTATTGGGAACTGGCACTTTCAATGAGTTTATTGATTTTAACATTCTTAGCCACTACATGGATGGCCGGAAGAATTTACCGTACCGGTATTTTAATGTATGGTAAAAAAGTTAACTATAAAGAACTGTGGAAATGGATTAGATATAAATTTTAAACCAACAAAAGGGAGCTACATTAATTTCAGCTCCCTTTTTTTAATTTATAAATACTTATTATTTGTAATTTTGAATCGTTCAACTCTAATTAAAGATATTTATGAGAATTGCCATAATCGATATGGGGACCAATACCTTTAACCTACTCATTGCAGAGATAGCTCAAGGTAAAAAATTTAAAATTATCTTTAAAGATAAAGCGGGGGTAAAACTCGGAAAAGGGGGTATCAATCAAAAAAGGATTTCATCCGAAGCCTTTCAACGAGGGATTGATGCAATAAAAAAACATCTTAAAACGACCCAAAAGTTTAATGTAGATAAGATATTTACTACAGCAACATCCGGTGTAAGAAGTACAGAAAACGGTAAAGAACTTGTTGAAACATTAGAAAAACAATTTGATATAGAAATCCAGGTTATATCCGGAGATGAAGAAGCGGAATTAATTTACCGTGGGGTAAAACAAACGGTTGATTTTAATGAGCACAATGCTCTGATTTTAGATATTGGCGGCGGTAGCAATGAATTTATCCTGGCCAGTAAATCCGGTTTATTATGGAAAAAAAGCTTCGACCTTGGAATCGCCCGGCTATTAGAACAATTTAATCCTTCAGATCCCATTACATCCCATCAAATTGCTGCAGTAGAAGATCATATCAATAATAACCTGACGCCTTTATATGAAGCCGTTGATATTTACCACCCCACAAAATTAATTGGTTGTTCCGGAACCTTTGATAGTTTTAGAGCCATGATCATAGCAAAATACGAAAATATCCCTGACGATATAAAAAAACAGAATCATTACCTGATTAATCTTGATGACTATTACCATCTTCATCAGCAATTAATACAATCAACCACTGCAGAACGACTAAAAATGGAGGGTCTTGAAATCGTCCGGGTTGAAATGATTGTTCTGGCAAGTATTTTTGTTAATTTTATACTCAGAAAATTAAAACTGGAAACAATTGTTCAGTCCAACTTTGCAATAAAAGAAGGAATGCTGGACAAAATACTAAACAGCAAAATCTAAATTTATGGCTAAGATATTGGTAATTGACGACGAGAAAAGTATTCGTGATACATTAAAAGAAATTCTGGAATATGAAGACCACCAGGTAGATTTGGCTGCTGATGGTGATGAGGGATTAGCCCTATTTAAAGAAAATAAATACGATATTGTTTTACTCGATATTAAAATGCCTCAAAAAGATGGAATAGAGGTTTTAGAAGAAATCTTTAAAATCAATTATGAAATACCGGTTATCATGATATCCGGACACGGCAATATTGATACAGCGGTAGAATCAATCAAGAAGGGGGCTTATGATTTTATCGAAAAACCGCTGGATTTAAACCGGCTGCTGGTAACTATCCGCAATGCCATGGATAAATCGACCCTTGTAAATGAAACCAAAACCCTAAAGAAAAAAGTAAGTAAAACCTATGATATTGTTGGAGAATCTGAAGCTATTACCAAAGTTAAAGATATGATTGAGAAAGTGGCTCCAACCGATGCACGGGTACTCATCACCGGACCAAATGGATCGGGAAAAGAATTGGTTGCACGTTGGTTACACGAAAAAAGTGAGCGTGCAAACGGACCGTTTATTGAAGTTAACTGCGCTGCTATTCCTTCCGAATTAATTGAAAGCGAACTGTTCGGGCATGAAAAAGGAGCTTTTACCTCGGCACATAAACAACGCAAAGGGAAATTTGAACAATCACATACCGGAACCATCTTTTTAGACGAAATTGGCGACATGAGCCTGAATGCCCAGGCCAAAGTGTTAAAGGCGCTGGAAGAAAAGAAAATTTCGAGAGTAGGAAGCGATAAAGATATCCATGTGGATGTAAGAATTATTGCGGCAACCAATAAAAATCTTAAAGAAGAGATTGAAAAAAACAGGTTTCGCGAAGACTTGTACCACCGATTAAGTGTAATCTTAATCGATGTCCCTTCGTTAGATGACAGGAAAGAGGACATCCCTTTGCTGGCCGAACATTTTAATGAACTCATTTGCGCTGATTACGGAGTTAGCAAAAAAATTATTACTGACGATGCCCTGGAAGAACTTAAAAAAGTTAGCTGGACAGGAAATATACGTGAATTCAGAAATGTGCTGGAGCGATTAATTATTTTATGTGATAAAGAAATTACTGGAAAAGATGTGGTAGCTTATGCACAGCCGATATCTAAATAGTTCTGATCATGCCTGCAGGCAGGTTTTGAAGTTTTTCCTTTGATTTTTGCTAATGCCCTTTCAGGGCGTGAATGATTGTTGGTTAGTAGTAAAGGGCGTTGCCCTTAGTTTTTGCTTTAAGGCTTTCAGCCTTTTTTGATAAAATCAAATTATAATTTAGATTGATTTATTTTTATTTATTTAAAAAATTAAACGACATTATAATAAATTTAAATTGCCCTGAAAGAGCATAAGCACAAATACGGAGCATCGCCCCGCAGATAAATCATCACTAACGAATCGCCCTGTAAGGGCAAAAGCATAAAGTTATGGCTCAAACAAAATCAAAAGATAATTATCGTACTGAAAAAGACTTTTTAGGAGAGAAAAAAGTACCTGAAGATGCATTATACGGTATCCATTCGGTACGGGCAAAACAAAATTTCCCGGATAATTCTCCTTTTTCTTTTGACTGGTATAAGTCAGTTGGTCTAACGAAACTAGCCTGTTACATGACCTATGATAAATTTAAAAAAGCTATTGCTGAGAAATATCCTGATAAAAAACTCCCTATAAATATATTCGAGCAACCGGTAATTGATGCCTTGATAGAATCTGCCGAAGAAATTTCCGGGGGAAAACACTTCGACCACTTTATTGTACCAGCAGTTCAAGGGGGTGCAGGCACCAGCATTAATATGAATGTAAATGAAATCATTGCCAATGTTGCACTCAAAAAATTAGGCAAACATACCGGCGATTATCATACCATTGATCCCATAGAACATGCCAATATCTACCAATCGACCAACGATATCATTCCCACATCACTAAAAGTAACCATCATAAAGTTACTGGTTGAGCTGGAAGAAAAAATAAACGACCTGCGATCGGATATTGAAAAGCTGGAAAATAACACTCGAAATCAACTACGCATTGGGTACACCCAAATGCAGGAGGCGGTGCCTTCATCCTATGCCATGCTTTTCAGCTCGTACAATGAAGCATTATCACGTGACTGGTGGAGGGTATCCAAATGTTTTGAACGGATAAAGGTGGTAAACCTTGGTGGGAGTGCCATAGGAACCGGAATGGCCATTCCGCGTTTCTTTATTATGGAAGCTACCCCTACCCTGCAAAAACTCACCAATCTCCCCATTACCCGAAGTGAAAACATGCCCGATGCAACCAGCAATTCAGACACACTGGTTGAGGTACATGCTATTTTAAAATCACATGCCGTAAATTTGGAAAAAATGGTTTCGGACATCCGCCTGTTATCATCTGATGTGGCAGAAAATAAAGAAGTCACTATCCCTCACAAACAGGTTGGTAGTTCCATTATGCCGGGCAAAGTTAATCCGGTAATTCCCGAATTTGTAATTAGCTCGTCCCATAAGATTTATGCAAACGATAGTTTGGTGTCATCGTTAAGTGCACAGGGTTGCCTCGATTTAAATGCCTACCTGCCGGTAATTGGCCACGCTATACTCGATAGTATCAACTTATTAATTGCAGCCAATAAAACATTGAAAGAAAACTTTTTTAATGGATTGACGATTGATAATCAAAAGGCCGAAAATAGGCTTTTTAGTAGTCCGGCTATTACTACCGCATTAAGTCCCCACATTGGCTACCATAAAGCCGCTGAACTGGCAAAAGAGATGAGAACCTCCGGTTTAGATGTTTTTCAAGCCAATGAAAAACTGCAAATAATAAATACTGAAAAATTAAAAAAAGTACTTCAGCCTCAAAATCTTCTAAAAATGGGATTTACGGTCAATGATTTAATGGATTCTAAAAATGAAGTTTAAATTTTCGAAAAAGAATTTACCCTTTTATTTTATTACTTTACTCGGGATAGCCTTATTAACCTATACATCTGTCAGAGCGGGGATATTATCATTTACTCATGATGAAAGTTTAACCTACCTGAGGTATGTTCCCAAAAAATTTATACAAATTGTTAATTATCATTCCCCTTCAGCAAATAATCATATCATCAATACATTGCTTGTTAAATATATTGTCCAGTTATTCCCTGAAAAAGAAATTTTTATACGCATACCCAATCTTTTGGCTCATGCATCCTACATTATTTTCTCAGTCCTGATAGTAAAACAATTTAAAAATCCTTTCGTTTTTATTGGCGGTTTTATCCTCATTAATTTTAATCCGTACATGCTTGATTTCTTTTCTTTATCCCGTGGATATGGGTTAGCATTAGCTTTTATGCTTGCAAGTATTTATAGCTTTTTTAAGTATCTGAAATCAAACCAGAAAAAATATATTTATTGGTATTATATCCTGGCAGCTTTTGCTGTACTTTCAAATTTTGTTTATCTACATTATTTCGTTACCACAATCATTGTTTTTAACCTATTAATTATAAGCGAATTGCCTGTTGAAAAAATATCCTTTAAAACAATTAGTAAAGAAAATATTCCTGCGTTAATTGTTAGTATTATACTCACGATTATTTTGTTTGAGCCTATACGGAAGCTTACTAAATTTAATGAACTTTATGGGCAGGGACAAAAAGGCTTTTTTAGCGATACGGTTATATCATTTATTAATGGTACTAACTACGGACAGTCCTATGGACAGCCATATGTTAAAGGGATATCAATTGTCGTAATGATATTATGTGCTTTAATTTTTATTGCTGTAAGTGTTGAGCTCATTCAGAAAAAACTAAGAATAAAACATTCAACCCAGAGTATCTTTTTTCTTTTCCTCATCTTGCCGGCCTTATCTTCCATAATGCAGCATTTAATCCTTAATGATCAACTTTTAACATACCGTTTAACGCTAATTTTTGTACCTCTGTTAGGTCTTTCAATTATCTCTTTTTGTGATTATTTAAAATCTTATACATGGGGAAAAATGGCTTCTTTCTTTCTACTTGCAGTTTCAGCAATAATGCTTATCCATACGATAAAATCTGCCAACTTTTTATATTATAATGATTGGAAGTATGATGCAAACACAAAAAACATGATTCTGAAACTTGAAAAAGAGGTTCCCAAAGAATCCAAAAGCAATACCATAAAATTAGGTATAAAATGGTTATTTGAACCAACCATAAATTTTTACAAAGAGACCAAAAACCTTGACTGGTTGGAAAAAGTTAACCGAGAGGGAGTTGATGGTGATTATGATTATTACTACATTTTAAAAGACCAACTTCCTGAACTCAATCATGTGGAAATTATTAAAGAATATAATATCAGTAATACCCTTTTTCTGGAAGAAAAATAAACATCACTCTACCTTTTCTTCTTTCCCTTGCAAAGCGCTGTCATAATCAGGGACCTGAATCAATTCCTGGTAATTATCAGGAATTGTAAGCGTTCCAAACACAGCCCAATAAGCCTCTTTGGTCATTGAGTCCCAATGAATTAACGGACGTCTGTACTGAAGC
>Ga0209936_1000192_pt1 | contig 40138 bp, 40 predicted proteins | sample SalPonR1_A_D1_MG_FD_185694 | JGI IMG/M metagenome (GOLD analysis project Ga0209936, IMG submission 185694) | Salt pond soil microbial communities from South San Francisco under conditions of wetland restoration - Salt Pond MetaG R1_A_D1_MG... ...
CGGCGGCGCCTACGTGCCCGCGATGGCCGACGAAGCCATCATTGTGCGCAACCAGGGCACCATCTTTCTCGGCGGACCGCCGCTGGTGAAGGCCGCTACCGGCGAAGTCGTGGACGCGGAGGAACTTGGCGGCGCCGATGTGCACTGCCGACAGTCAGGCGTCACCGACCACATGGCGCAGGATGATGCCCATGCACTGACACTGGTCAGACGCGCCGTGGCGCGCCTGAACCGCCGCAAGACGCTGGATATCGACGTGCAGCCGGCGCGGGACCCCGCCTACCCGGCAACCGACATCTACAGCATTGTGCCGGCAGACACCCGCCAGCCCTTCGATATACGCGAGATCATTGCGCGCCTCGTGGACGGCTCGGAGTTCGACGAGTTCAAGGCACTGTACGGCACCTCGCTGGTATGCGGCTTTGCACGGCTGCATGGTTACCCGGTGGGCATTGTCGCCAACAATGGCATTCTGTTCAGCGAGTCCGCAGTGAAGGGCGCGCACTTCGTCGAACTCTGCGCGCAGCGCCGGATTCCGCTGGTATTCCTGCAGAACATTACCGGCTTCATGGTGGGTAAACAGTACGAGGCCGGCGGCATTGCGCGGCACGGCGCCAAAATGGTCCACGCGGTGGCCTGCGCCGATGTGCCAAAATTCACTGTGATCATCGGTGGATCCTTCGGCGCAGGAAACTACGCGATGTGCGGTCGCGCCTATGACCCCAGGTTCATGTTCATGTGGCCCAATGCGCGCATCTCAGTGATGGGCGGGGAGCAGGCGGCGGGCGTACTGGCCACAGTCAAGCAGGATCAGCTCGCCCGCGACGGCCGCAACATGAGTGATACCGAGACCCAGGCTTTCAAACAGCCGATACTCGACCTTTATGAGAAGCAGGGGCACCCCTACTATGCTTCTGCACGCCTCTGGGACGACGGGGTCATCGACCCCGTCGACACGCGAACCGTGCTGTCTCTCGCGCTCTCAGCCAGCCTGAACGCGCCGGTACCGGAGTCCCGGTTCGGCGTGTTCCGCATGTAACAGGACGGATCTCACCATGGAAAAGACACTGGATTCAGCGACCGTACAAACGCGCATCGGTGCGCGCGGTATCGCCAACGTCGTGATCAATCGCCCCGACAAGCACAATGCCTTTGACGACAGCATGATTCGCGCGCTGCGGCAGACCTTCAATACGCTTGCGGAGGATGCCTCGGTGCGGGTCATTGTACTCAGCTCCAGGGGCAGACATTTTTCCGCCGGTGGCGATCTCGCCTGGATGCAGCGCATGGCGGACTTCGACCGCGATGACAATCTCCGGGACGCCGAGGATCTCGCGGGCATGCTGCACGATCTCAGACAGGTCCCACAGCCAACCATTGCACAGGTCCAGGGGGCAGCTTTCGGCGGCGCCGTCGGCCTGGTCAGCTGCTGCGATATAGCCATTGCCGCCAGCACCGCACGCTTCGCGCTGTCCGAAGTCCGCATCGGCCTTATTCCAGCCACTATCGGACCCTATGTCATAGCCGCCATTGGCGAGCGCGCCGCGCGTCGGTTTTTCCTTACCGGCGAGGCCTTCGATGCCCACTGCGCGCTGCGCCACGGTCTGGTCAGCGATGTCGTCGCGCCGGAAGATCTTGATTCGACCGTTGCCCAGCTGTGTAACACCCTGCTGGATAACAGCCCCCAGGCCGTGCGCGCCGCCAAGGACCTCATCACGGAAATCTGCGGTGTGCCGGCGCACGATGAACTTATCCGGGAAACCTGCCAGCGCATTGCCAGCCTGCGCGTGTCCGATGAGGGCCAGGAGGGACTGAAGGCCTTCCTCGAGAAACGCGCGCCAGCCTGGAGAATTAGCGAGGAAAATGACACATGATCACCAAGCTGCTGATAGCTAACCGCGGCGAAATTGCCTGCCGCGTCATCAGGACAGCGCGACGCATGGGCATTGCCACCGTCGCCGTGTTTTCGGATGCCGACGCCGACGCCCTGCACGTTGATCTGGCGGATGAAGCCGTGTGGATCGGGCCCTCGCCGGCACGGGAGTCATACCTGCGTGGCGAACGCATTATCGAGGCGGCACAGCGCACCGGCGCTAGCGCCATTCATCCTGGCTATGGCTTTCTCTCTGAAAACGCCGGCTTTGCACAGCAGTGTGAGGACAACGGCCTGCTGTTCATCGGACCGCCCGCCAGCGCCATTGATGCCATGGGGTCGAAGTCGGCAGCCAAGCGCATCATGGGCGATGCCGGCGTACCGCTGATCCCCGGTTACCACGGCGAGGAGCAGACCCCATCACTGTTGCGCAGTGAGGCGGGAGCCATTGGCTATCCGGTACTGTTGAAGGCCGTTGCCGGTGGTGGCGGCAAGGGTATGCGCATCGCCCAGAGTGATGCAGAGTTCGAGACTGCACTGCAGGCGGCAATCCGGGAATCCCGCGCCAGCTTCGGCGACGACCGCATGCTGGTCGAGAAATACCTGGCCAGACCCCGCCATGTCGAGGTGCAGGTGTTCTGTGACAATCACGGCAACGCCGTATATCTCGCGGAGCGCGACTGCTCCGTGCAGCGCCGCCACCAGAAAGTGCTTGAGGAAGCGCCGGCTCCGGGTGTCGATGACACCCTGCGCAGCGCAATGGGCGCCGCTGCGGTGGACGCCGCCCGCGCCATCGATTATCGCGGTGCAGGTACAGTGGAGTTTCTGCTGGATGACGATGGTCGTTTCTACTTTATGGAAATGAACACCCGCCTGCAGGTCGAGCATCCTGTGACCGAGATGATTACCGGACAGGATCTGGTGGAATGGCAGCTGCGCGTGGCCCAGGGAGAACCCCTGCCGCTTGCCCAGGCGGATATCCAGCTCACTGGTCACGCCTTCGAGGCACGCATCTACGCCGAGGACCCATCCCAGGACTTCATTCCCGCCACAGGCCGCATCAGCCAGCTGATGCTGCCGGCCGCCAGCGAGCATGTGCGAATCGATACGGGCGTGCGCAGCGGCGACAGCATCAGCCCCTACTACGATCCGATGATCGCTAAACTCGTGGTCTGGGACGTATCCCGCGAGCAGGCGCTGAATCGCCTGCGCATCGCGCTGCGCGGTTTTCACGTTGCAGGTACTGTGACCAACCTGGACTTTCTCTACCGGCTTATCGAGGTGGATGCGTTCCGCGAGGGCGACGTCGACACCGGGTTCATTACGCGCCACGAAGAGACCATTTTCCGACGCCTGGAAACCGACGCCGCGTGCGATCTTGCCAGTGGTGCAGTGGCGGTACTGCTCTCCCGGCAGCATGAGCGAGCGCAGGCTGATAATTATGATGGCGACCCCACCAGTCCCTGGCGACTGACCAGCGGCTGGCGCGCCAATGCCCCCGCCCTGCACCGGCTGACGCTCCGCTACCATGGCAGCGTACACGGCCTGCAGGTGGAACAGCGCGATCAGGCCTTTCGGGTCACCGCCAGCGGCGAGGAGACCACCGTGTACGGCGCGCTGCACCAGACGCGCCTGGATATCACGATCAACGGTCACCGACGGCGCGGCAGGTTGATACGCGATAATGCTCACTACTCACTGGTGTTTCCCGGCCACACCGTTGAATTCCACGAAGTCGACGACGAGCATGCGACGAGTGAAGAGGATACCGCTGCTGCACTCAGCGCGCCCATGAACGGCACCATTGTGACCCTGCTGGTCGAGCCAGGTGAGAGCGTCGTAGCGGGCACACCCCTGCTGATCATGGAAGCGATGAAAATGGAGCATACGGTGCGGGCACCCGCTGACGGCATGCTGGAGCGCTTTCTGTTTGCCCCCGGCGATCTGGTCGATGGCGGCGCCAGCCTGGCAGACTTCGTCGCGGAGGACGCAGAATGACGGCCACCGACAGACAGGTTTCCATTGTTGAAGTGGGCGCCAGAGACGGACTGCAGAATGAACAGACGCCGGTATCACTGACCACCAAACTGACCCTCATCGGCGAACTTGCCAGCGCCGGCATCCGTACTATTGAGGCCGGCAGCTTTGTCAGTCCGTCGGCCATCCCGCAAATGGCTGACAGTGACGCGCTGTTTGCAACACTCAAACGGGTGCCAGGGGTTACCTACACCGCGCTGACACCGAATAGCCGCGGCCTTGAGCGCGCCATGGCCGCCAAGGTCGACGAGGTCGCGGTATTCGCCGCTGCTTCCGAGTCATTCTCACAGCGCAACATCCGCTGCAGCATTGCCGAGAGTCTTCAGCGCTTCGAACCGGTACTCGCGCAGGCAGCCGCCGCAGGTATTCCCGTCCGCGGCTACGTTTCATGCGTCCTGGGGTGCCCGTACGAAGGCAGCATCAGTCCGCACGCCGTTGAAGGGGTCACCCGCGGGCTGCTGGACATGGGCTGCTACGAGGTATCACTGGGCGACACCATTGGCGTGGGCACCCCCGGGAGCATGCAGGCGCTCCTCGAATTGCTGCTTGCCAACATTCCGGCGCATCAACTTGCTGCGCACTGCCACGACACGTACGGTCAGGCGCTGGCGAATATCCTGATTGCGCTGCAGCACGGTCTGCGCCGTATCGATTCTGCCGTGGCGGGCCTCGGCGGCTGTCCCTTCGCCCCTGGCGCCACGGGCAATGTCGCGACCGAGGATGTCGTTTACATGCTGCACGGGATGGGCTTTGATACCGGCATTGATCTGGATCGCCTGGTTGCCGCCGGCAATGCCATTTCTGCAGCGCTTGGCCGAGAGAACGCTTCACGCGTGGCTACCGCGCGCAACCGACGCCGCAGCGCGCAGGCGCAAGACACCACTGCAACGCCCTGATCCCGCGACATGCCTGTTACCCGGGGAACGCCCCTGCGCCACGCCACCGCGCTGCTCACAGGCATCTCGGCAACCGGCCAGATCTCACTGCTGTGGGTGCTTGAACTGGGGGCTCCCGTACTGGGTGTAGCGCTCGCCGGATGTCTGTATCTCATGCTGGCCCTGGGCCTCTTCGGCGTTTCGCGCTTTGCGCTGTTTCTCGCGGCGCTCATGCCCGCCTTGCGCGTGCTCTACGCCTGGAACCCGCTGCCGGTGGCGGAATGGGAACAGCTGCGCAGTGCTGTCGACGTGATCATCGCCATATCTGCGCTCTTTCTACTGTGGCAGGCTCGTCACCGGCCCACTCACTGACGCCATTCGCAGTGCTCCGCTCAGGCGTCGAGATCGGGGATGATTTCGTCCTTGAGCTGGGCAATGCAGTCTTTCAGACGCAGCTTCTCCTTTTTTAACCGCTGCAGCAGAATGTGATTCTGGTAAGGAAATCCCTGCATTTCACTGATCTTGTTGTCGAGCGCCCGGTGTCGCGCCTGCAGCTGGCGCAATCGCATTTCCGGCGTCATGACCTCGTTTGCCGCCGGCGTCAGGGAATCCGGTCCCTGCCCGTTAGCTGGCGGCCAGCGCATAACATCCTGCCATACATCTCGTCTCCCAGTTGGTGATGAACACTATACCTGCAGCCGGTCGCGACACAAGCATCACCCCAGGCGATCAAGCAGCTCTGCCCAGAGCGACGCACTGGCATCGGCCATGGCAAAAAAGTGGGGGCTTAGCAGAGTCTCGCGGGCGTTGTAGCGAAGCGGTCGACCATCGAGACCAAGAACCGCCCCACCCACCGATTCCAGCAAGGCCTGACCCGCCGCGACATCCCACTCGCTGCAGGGAGAGAATCTCGGATAGAAGTCTCCGTTTCCGTCCGCCAGCTGTGTGAATTTCAGCGCACTGCCACTACTCAGCCGAGTGATTGGTCCCGAGCGCTCTGCGAGCAACGAGAGCGTGCGATCCAGAAGGTCACTGCGGTGCCGGCGACTGGCGACAACCGTCACGCCGCCGTTAGCGACAAGGGACCTCGGCGCCAGCACCCGGCGCGTCCATGCCTCCCCCTGACGTTGACACAGCCAGCCATTCACTCCGGGTATGCCCAGGTAGGCCATCCTTTTCAGGGGCAGGTACAGAATGCCGAGACGCGGCGCCCCGTCTTCGATCAGCGCCAGATTGACCGTGAATTCGCCAGTGCGCTGCAGAAACTCCCGGGTTCCGTCCAGCGGATCCACCAGCCACAGCCGCTGCCAGTGACGTCGCTGCGCAATCGCATGGCGCGGCGACTCCTCGGACAGAACAGGAATATCCGGGAGTAGCCTGTGTAAACCATCCACCAGGCAGTGATGCGACGCAACATCGGCGCGAGTAATGGGCGAATCATCCGATTTTTCCCGATACTCATCGGCGTGCGCGCCGTGGTACTCCCGCGCGATAATTTCCCCGGCCTCAGCACAGAGGGTCAGTAGGGCATCCACGATAGGCGGCGTCAGTAGGCTGGGGATTGGCGTGTTCATCGCGCTAGACTATAGCACTGTCCCAATGCGCCGCGGAGTGTGCCTTGAGGCAAAGACACGGGGACCTGAAGGAACGCAATGATCAACTGGAACACCATCGATACCGTGCTGCTCGATATGGATGGCACGCTGCTTGACCTGCATTACGACAACCATTTCTGGCTGACGTATCTGCCTGTCGCCTACGCCAGATCCCGGGGACTCTCCGACGAAGAGGGCAGAATCGAGCTTCTCGGGAAACTGGACGCCAGACGCGGACAGCTCGACTGGTACTGCCTTGATCACTGGTCGGAGCAGCTGCAGCTCGATATACCCGCGCTCAAGCGGGAAATCCGCCACATGATCCGTATCCGGCCGTTTGCGCTGGAGTTCCTCAAGCGTCTACACGCTGGCCCCACAACAACCTTGCTCGTTACCAATGCCCACCCGGTGACGCTTGACATCAAGATGGCTGAAATCGACATCCGGCCCTGGTTCGACCACGTTGTGGTGTCACACCAGTATCGGGCGGCGAAGGAAGAGCTGGCATTCTGGGAGCAGCTGCAGTCACAGCACCCCTTTAATCCAGCCCGCACACTCTTTATCGACGACAGTGAAAGTGTGCTGGATACGGCCCGGGAATACGGTATTGCTCACCTCCTTACCCTGCTGCAGCCCGATAGCGAGCAGGGCAAGCGGCTCGACACCCGCTTCCCGGGCATTCACCACTTTGATGAAATCATGCCCACAGGCAGCACGACATGAGCGGCGATGGCAAGAACGGTGTGCGACTCGACAAGTGGCTTTGGGCCGCGCGCTTCTTCAAGACGCGCAGTCTCGCAAAGGCTGCGATTGAAAGCGGCAAGGTGCAGTTCGACGGCAGCCGGGTCAAGGTGTCCAGGGAAGTCCGCGCCGGCGACAGACTGCGCATACGCCAGGGCTGGGACGAGAAAGACATCACCGTCATTAGCATCTCCGACCAGCGCCGCGGTGCCGCGGAGGCCCAGGCCCTGTATGAGGAAAGCGCTGACAGCATAGAGCGCCGAGAGAGCGCAGCCGCCGCCCGCAAGGCGGCGGGCGGGATGCTGGAACGCCCGGTACGCAAGCCCAATAAAAAGGAACGCCGTCAGATACACCGTTTTCGGGAGGGCTGACGGGGAACGGCGTTAGATACAGACATCCAGGCGGGTAATCCCGCCGTAAAATTGGTCACACCGAATAAAAATTACGCTACCATTGTGCCATGTTCTCAGAGATCCCAGCATCACGCCCCGAAACCCCTCTGCTCGACGCGGTGGATTGCGGCCGTCCCGTCCGTGAACTGTCAGCCGACGAGCTAGTGCAGCTGGCCGATGACCTTCGCGCCTACCTGCTTTACAGCGTCGGTCAGTCTGGCGGGCATTTCGGTGCTGGTCTCGGTGTCGTTGAACTGACTATTGCCTTACACCACATCTACAACACACCGGACGACCGCATTGTCTGGGATGTCGGCCACCAGGCCTATCCGCACAAGATCCTTACCGGACGCATGCAGCGGATGCACAGCATGCGGCAAGCCGGGGGCCTTTCCGGTTTTCCCAAACGCAGCGAGAGCGACTACGACACGTTTGGCGTAGGCCACTCGTCCACCAGCATTTCTGCTGCCATGGGCATGGCGCTGGCAGCCAGAGCCCAGGGGCTGAACCGACGCGCCGTTGCCGTTATCGGGGATGGCGCCATCACCGGCGGAATGGCGTTCGAGGCCCTCGCCCATGCCGGGCACGTGCGACCTGACATGCTGGTCGTGCTGAACGACAACCAGATGTCCATCGGTTACAACACCGGTGGGCTGGCCGCCTACTTTGCGAAAATCTGGGCCAGCAAGACTTATATCACCATGCGCGAGGGCAGCAAAAAGGTCCTCAAAAAGATCAAGCCGGCCTGGGATCTGGTAAAACGGACCGAAGAGCACATGAAGGGCATGGTGGCACCGGGCACCCTGTTCGAAGAGCTTGGCTGGCACTACATCGGCCCGATAGACGGTCACGACCTGCCACAGCTGATACAGACGCTGGAAAACATGCGCGACCTGAAAGGTCCTCAGTTCCTGCATATCTGCACCATGAAAGGCAAGGGCTTCAAGCCGGCCGAGGCCGACCCTGTCGGCTTCCATGCGATCAACAAAATCGAATCGCGCAAGGAAATCACACCGGCAGCCGCGCCGGCATCACCCAGGCCCAAGCCACCCAAATACCAGGATGTCTTTGGTCGCTGGCTGTGCGATATGGCACGCGACGACGACCGTCTCATCGCCATTACCCCGGCAATGTGTGAAGGCTCCGGCATGGTCGACTTTGCCAAAGCCTATCCCGACCGCTTCCACGATGTCGCCATTGCGGAACAGCACGCGGTAACGCTGGCTGCCGGCATGGCCTGCGACGGTGTCAAACCGGTCGTCGCGATTTATTCTACTTTCCTGCAGCGCGCCTATGATCAACTGATCCACGACGTTGCACTGCAGAATCTGGACGTCACCTTCGCCATAGACCGGGCGGGGCTCGTGGGTCAGGACGGGCCAACCCATCACGGCGCATTCGACCTTAGCTACCTGCGTTGTATCCCCAATATGGTGATCGGTGCGCCCTCCGGAGAGAATGAATGTCGCCAGATGCTGTACACCGCCTATCAGCACGAAGGGCCCGCCGCCATCCGTTACCCTCGCGGCAACGGCAGCGGTGAACTGATCGAGAACACCATGTCCGTCATGGAAATCGGCAAAGGCGTGATGACCCGCAAGGGCAGCAGCGTTGCCATCCTCAACTTTGGCGCCCTGCTCGATCAGGTCCTGCAGGCGGCGGATACACTGGATGCCACCGTTATCGACATGCGCTGGGTCAAACCGATGGACGAGGCGCTGGTGCTGGAAGCCGCGGCCGCTCACGAGTTGCTCGTTACCGTTGAGGAAAATGCAGCGACGGGCGGTGCTGGCAATGGCGTCGAGGCATTACTGCACGCCAATGGCGTGACAACCCCTGTGGTAGTACTTGGCATCCCGGATGAGTTTCAGGAGCATGGCGACCAGCAGGCTCTCCGCGCTCTGGCAGGTCTCAGTGCGGAGGGTATCTGTGAGGCCGTCGCGCGAATGAGAAAGCCAGAAGTGGTGGAGAGCGTCCTGCGTCAGACGGCCCCCGTTGGCCGATAGAGCCCGGCACATCCTGAACCGCAGAGGGGTAAAACGCGCAACGCCGTCTCCTTTGAAGCAGGCCACTGTGATAGCCTCTGCCCTCCATTGTTAACCTGAAAAAACCATGGCCACGAAACCTAAAAAAGACGATGCCGGGGACAGCCCGTCCATAGAAGCCACGCTCCTGAAGCTCGAACAGATTCTCCAGCGCATGGAATCGGAAGAGCAGCCCCTCGAAGCCTCGCTCGCCGACTTTGAGGAAGGCATCAGCCTCACGCGCCAGGCCCAGACAATGCTGCGTGAAGCAGAACAGAAGGTACAGCTTCTTACGGAAAGCAGCACCGGCGAACCGCAGGCCGCGCCACTTGTCGCCGCTGAAGACGACGGCAGCGAGCGATGACAGCCCGCCAGTACACAGCATGACATTTGACAACGAGCTGCAGCGCTTCGATTCCGCAATGAAACGGCTTATGGCGGGCGAGCTGCTGGTGAGCTACCGGGGCAATTCGGTTCCAGAGACGCTCGTTTCAGCCATCGACTACGCCATTGCAGGAGAGGGTAAACGTATCCGACCGATACTGGTTTACCGCGCGGCGGCAGTAATTGCGGAGGGGGAGCCGCAGGCACTGGATTATGCCGCCCTGGCCCTTGAGTTGGTACACACCTACTCGCTGATACACGACGATCTGCCCGCCATGGATGACGACGACCTGCGTCGGGGCCGGCCCACACTGCACCGCGCCTTCAATGAGGCCACCGCCATTCTGATCGGTGATGGCCTGCAGGTGCAGGCATTTTCCATGATTACGCAAGCACCTGGATTAACGGCAGCTCAGCGTGTCGACATGATTGCCCGTCTCTCGGAGGCATCGGGCTTCAGCGGCATGGTCGGCGGACAGTACCGCGACATGGAGGCAACCGGTACCGACCTGAGCCTTGATGAACTGCAGGCGATGCATGCGATGAAAACCGGCGCCCTGATTCGCGCTGCCGTAGGACTAGGCGGCATTGCTGCGGGCGGCACGTCGCAGCAGCTGCAATCCCTGGATGCCTACGCGCAGCACATCGGCCTGGCGTTCCAGGTAGTTGATGACATTCTGGACGTGGAAAGCGACAGCGCAACGCTTGGCAAGACGGGCGGCAAGGACGAGGCCGCACACAAGGCGACCTACGTCAGTCTTCTGGGACTCGATGGCGCACGGGCGGAAGCCAGTCGACTACTGGACGCCGCGCTGGCGGCCATGGACTCCCTGGGCTCACGGGCCGACCCCTTGCGTGACGTTGCCCGCTTCATTGTGGCGCGGAAGCACTAGTGGGCCACGCGGTAAGTTCGGTAATGCTCAGCCGCAGCACAAGCGCTGTGGGCAAGGCGCGCGAGCGCAGGACTGGCCGTCGCCAATTCAAGCGAGTGCAACGTGGCCCACTAGCAACACTCCCTCAGTCAGCGCGGAACATGTGGCCGAGCTTTGCGCCCTTGGTGCGCAGGTACTTCTCGTTGTGGGGGTTGCTGCTGGTCTCTATCGGCAGACGCTGTCGCACCTCGACCCCCAGATCTGAAAGCGCCATCACCTTGCGCGGATTGTTGGTCATCAGGTCAACCGACGCTATGCGAAGATGTGCGAACATCGGTCCGAGCAGGCTGTAGTCGCGCATATCCGCGCCAAAACCCAGACGCTCATTGGCTTCGACAGTGTCTGCGCCCGCATCCTGCAAACGATAGGCCTTGATCTTGTTGAGCAGACCGATACCGCGACCCTCCTGCCGCAGATAGAACAGCGCTCCCCTGCCCTCTGCGGCAATCGCCTGCAGTGCCGCGCGCAGCTGATTTCCGCAGTCGCAGCGCAGGCTGAACAGAGCGTCACCCGTCAGGCATTCAGAATGCACCCGGGACAGCACCGGTTCGCCATCGTCGAAATCGCCCATGGTGAGAACCACGTGCTCTTTGTTCGACGCGGAATCCTCAAAGCCGTGCATAATGAAATCGCCCCATTCAGTGGGGAGACGGGATGACGCAACAAAACGGACTGACACACGGCAAACCTGCAATAATGGAATGCCTTAGTCTACCAAGCGCGACAGACAGTAGCGACCTCCGAGCAGCCGGTCGCCGCGAGCCGCAAACGAGCTATTCACATTACCAGTCGCGCGACAGCGACAGGATGCCGTTGCGCTCCTGCAGACTGACATGCTCGAGATAGGTCATCCCCAGAAGGATCATCCGAGGGTAGTCACCCTCCAGCACCGTCGCACGCACATTATCGACGCGTATTCCACCGACATTGACAGAATCGAGATTGATCGAGCGCCCCACCAGCGTGTTACCCGCAGTCTCCACCCGCGTCGCCTGGCCGGTTCCCGAGGGTATTCCCAGCCGCTGCGCCTGGGCGGCGTTCATCGCAACGATATTGGCGCCGGTATCCACCAGCACATCGGCGCGTCGCCCGTTGATCAATGCGGTGGTCTGATACTGCATGCGATCATTGCGAGGGATATCGATCTGTCGCACCCCGGGCACCGTGTACGCCGCGCTGACCCGATCGGATACGCCCAGACGGCGCTCCTCGCCGGCGATCTCGAGCACCGCTTCCTCTGCGTTGGCGTCGATCAGCGTCACGCCGGCGGCGCTGGCTCCACGCCTGATAGTATGGCGCTTGCCATCGATCGTCAGCACCGCCATGCCGGGCATCAGCGCCTCGACGCTCACCTGCGCCTGAGCCACGGCCCCGGGGCCGGACGCAGCAGCAGCACAGCAAAAAAATAGCATCGTAACGCGCCAGCCAGCGGCTGCAATCTGTCCAGCGAGGCCGCCGTCAGCCGACTTTGGCCCCCTCACACCAGTACTCCGCTTTCCCGGGCCAGAAGAATCGCCAGATGTAGCGCCGCACAGCTGAACACGCCCGCGACCACATCATCAATCATAATGCCGAAGCCACCCTCGGCGTGACGATCCAGAGGCCCGATGGGCCAGGGCTTGGCGATATCGAAAATTCGGAAAAGCACAAAAGCGAGCACGACCCACAGGGGTTCCACAGGCACTGCCCAGAGCGCAATCCACAGCCCCACAAACTCGTCCCAGACAATCCCCGAGTGATCGTGAACGCCAAGCTCTTCACTGGCCCTGCCACAGATCCAGACACCCGCTATCGCAGCAACCAGAACAAGAGTGGTATACAGCCACAGCGGCGCCTGTGCAAAACACAGGTACAGGGGAACGCCCACCAGCGTGCCCAGCGTACCCGGGGCCCACCGCGACAGCCCGGCGCCAAAGCCGAACGCCAGAAACTGGACCGGGCTGCGAAAGGGTCGCGGCACCGCGGGGTTGTTGCCTGTCGTCACGCAATCACCTGGGACATGCTGTGGCTCTCAGTGTATCCACTTCAGAAATGCGTGTAACCCGCCTGCTCGAGCCGCGCGGCACCGTCACAGACAATGCCTTCGCCTGCCTGCACGGTGCCAATTCGCGTGAACCCTTCCGGGGGATGACAGGACTGGGGCAGCGTAATACACAGCTCATAATCATCGCCACCGCTGAGCGCCCAGGCCAACTGCTGCTGACGATCGGGGTGGCTTTGCAGTGCCGCTGACATCGGCAGCTGGTCTGCCTGAATCTCGATGGCACAGCCGCTAGCTGCAGCGATATGCCCCAGATCCTGCAGCAGGCCGTCAGAAACATCCACTGCGGCTGACGCAATACCGGGTAGCTGCGCACCGAGCGCCAGGCGCGGCGTCGGGCGGTAATAGCGAGCGAGCAGATACTCGCCGTGATCGGGCTCGGGCTGCCAGCGGGACTGAAGCACCGCCAGCCCGGCCGCTGCATCGCCAGGCGTGCCGGACACCCATACGGAATCTCCGGGTCGGGCACCGCCGCGGCGTACCGCCCTGCCGCGCTCTATCACGCCGAAAACCTGCACGGTAATCGTCCTGGGGCCCCGGGTGGTATCGCCACCGACCAGCGGCAGGTGAAACGCGGAACAGGCCTGCCCTATGCCTTCGCTGAAGGCATGCAGCCAGAAGTCATCTGCCTCGGGCAGAGTCAGCGCCAATGTGGTGGCCAAGGGGCCTGCGCCCATCGCGGCGAGGTCGCTCGCGGCCACCGCCACGCAGCGATAACCGATATCCTCGGGGAAGGCGTCTTCCGGAAAATGCGCCCCTTCCACCAGCGTATCGACAGACGTCACCAGCTCGCAGCCATCGGGAATGGACAGCACCGCAGCATCATCGCCGACACCGAGGACAACGCCGGGCCCGCGGCCAAAGGCAGAGAAATGCCGTGCTATCAGCTCGAACTCGCCGCCAGCCATCAGTTCTGCGCTGACACTTCTACGCTGCGCAGATCGCGGGACAGGCGATCGAGAACGCCGTTGATGTACTTGTGGCCATCCGTCGCGCCAAACTTGCGCGCCAGAGCCACGGCCTCGTTGATCACCACCCGATAGGGCACATCAATGCGTTCCTTCAGCTCCCAGGTCCCCATGCGCAGCAGGGTGCGCTCAATCGGGTCGAGCTCATCGAGTCGCCGGTCGAGCAGTGATTCGTAGGTGCTGTCCAGATCGTCGACAGCGGCAGGGATACCGTGCAGCAGCGCCTGAAAATACTCCAGGTCGACGTTACTGAAATCATAGTCGCTGCGAAACTCCGCCTCGATAACGTTCACCGCCGTGTCCGCCATATGCCATTGGTACAGCGCCTGCATCGCGTAATGACGGGCCTTGCGGCGACGAGCCGCGAGCAGGTTGTGGTCGCCGGCCATCTAGCCGATCTGCTTGAAGAGGTTGACCATTTCCAGCGCCGAGGTCGCCGCCTCCGCCCCCTTGTTGCCCGCCTTGGTACCCGCGCGCTCTATGGCCTGTTCGATCGAGTCGACGGTGAGAACGCCGAAGGCGATTGGCACGCCGTGTTCGAGGCTGACCTGCGAGATTCCCTTGGTGCACTCACCGGCGACATGCTCAAAATGCGGCGTTCCCCCGCGAATCACGGCGCCCAGCGCGATAATCGCATCATAGCCGCCCTTCGTGGCCAGGCGCTGGCAGACCAGCGGAATCTCGAAAGCCCCCGGCACGCGGACCACCGTCAGCTGCTTGTCGTCAATGCCGTGGCGCCGCAAGGTATCGATCGCGCCATCCACCAGGTGTTCCACCACAAAGCTGTTCCAGCGTCCTACCACGAGCGCGTAGTTGCCGTCGTTACCCGCCAGCGACCCCTCGTAAGTTGTCATCGTGCTCATTGATTCACTCCCTGTTGCCGTGCTTTGCCGGCCGCACATAATCCAGCACCTCCAGGCCAAAGCCGGAGATGGCATTGTACTTCATGGGGGCGCCCAGCAGATGCATCCTGCCGACACCCAGGTCACGCAGAATCTGCGAACCCAGCCCCACCGTGGTATAGGTATCCGTCGTTTCGCTGTCGATCCCGCGATCGGCGCCAAGGGCAAGATCGACACTGTGCAGCAGCTGCTCATCGGTCTCGCGGCGGGCCAGCAGTACCAGGACCCCCTTGCCCTCGCGGGCGATATGAGCGAGGCAATCGCCGATACGCCAGTAGTCGCTTCCCTGCAGATCGGTGCCGAGCAGATCCCGCAGCGTCGACCGCGCATGCACCCGCACCAGCGTCGGGACATCGGCACTGATGTTGCCGCAATAGAGCGCCAGGTGCAGGTCGTCTGCTGTCTGCTCACGATAGACCTTGAGATTGAATTCACCGTGAAGCGTCTGCAGTCGACCCTCGCGCACCGGCTCGATCGTGCACTCGTTCATCAGGCGATAATGTATGAGGTCGGCGACGGTGCCAATCTTCAAGCCGTGTTCGCGGGCAAACGCCACAAGCTCCACCCCGCCGGCCAGTTCGCCGGCATCGGTGAGCACATCGGTCATCACCGACGCCGGGTGCAGCCCGGCAATCCTTGCCAGGTCGACAGAGGCCTCGGTGTGGCCCGCTCGGGTAAGTACGCCGCCCGCGGCACTGGTGAGTGGGAAAATATGTCCGGGCTGAACGATATCCGATGGCACCGCATGGGGCGCTACCGCAACCCGCACCGTATGCGCCCGATCGGCGGCGGAGATGCCGGTATCAATACCCTCGGTCGCCTCGATGGACAGCGTGAAACTGGCGTTCTCGGAATCGGCGTTTTCAACCATGGGCGGCAGGTCGAGCTGCTGACAGCGCTCTTGCGTCAACGCCAGACACACGAGACCGCGGGCGCGACGCGCCATGAAGGTGATGTGCTCAGCCGTGCAGTGCTCAGCCGCCACCAAAACCACACCTTCGTTGCGAGTATCCCCGTCATCGTCCAGCAAGACCACCATGCGGCCAAGGCGGATATCGCTGAGCAGTTCCTCAACCGTGTTGATGCTGTCCTCCTGCAGGCCGGGACTCATGTCAGATACCCGTTGTCGGCCAGCGTCTGCAGGGTGACACCGGCAGAGCCGGGTTGCGCGGCGGCATCACCGAGCACCAGGCGTTCCAGGTAACGCGCAATCACGTCGACTTCCAGGTTGACTTTCGACCCCACGGCATAGGTTCCGAAGACCGTTTCCGACATTGTCTGGGGAATAATGTTCAGGTCAAACGCCGCACCGTCGACGCCATTGACGGTAAGACTGGTGCCATCCACACAGATACTGCCTTTCTTGGCGATATAGCGGGCCAGCTCATCGGGCGCGCGCAGAACCACGCGCCAGGAGCGCCCCTCTTCATACAGCCGGACAACCTCGCCCACACCGTCGACGTGCCCGCTGACAATGTGCCCGCCGAGGCGGGTCATTGGCGTCAACGCTTTTTCCAGGTTAACGGCAGAGCCCGGCGTAAGATCACCGAGCGTGGTAAAATTGAGAGTCTCTATCGAGACGTCAGCCCAGTAGCCATCACCCGGGAGATCGACGACGGTAAGACATACACCGTTGGTTGAAATACTGTCGCCGGGGCGGACATCGTCCAGCGGCAGTTTTCCGGTGCGCACACGCAGGCGCGTGTCTCCCCCACGTGGTTCCAGCGCGACGATCTCACCGACCGCCTGCACAATGCCGGTAAACATGCCTTACTCCTTTGTTTTGTGCGGCGCACTCGGGACCAGAGTGAAACGCCAGTCTTCGCCGATACGGCGAACATCGAGGGTGGTCAACGCCACCTTGTCCGACATGGCATCCAACGGCAGCTGCAGCAGAGGGCGCGCGGAACTGCCCATGATGCAAGGCGCCATGTAGACAATCAGCTCATCAATCAGACTGGCCTGCAACAGCGCGCCGCTCAGCCTGGGCCCGCATTCTACCAGAATCTCGTTGCATTGCCGCCTCGCCAGCTCGCGCATAACGGCGGTCAGATCGACCCCGGAGGTGCCTGCCGGGATCGCCACCTGCTCGACATGGCTCGGCAGCGCCGCAGCCGGCGCATCCGGGGCGTGCAGCAGCAGCGCCGGTGCATCTGCCGACAGAATCTGCGCGCTGGCCGGCACACGCCGTCGGGAGTCCAGCACCACGCGCACAGGCTGGCGCCTGCCTGGCGGCTGAGCCGCTCCCAGCGTGTCGGCGAAGCTTTGCGGCCGCACAGTCAGCGCACAATTGTCCGCAAGCACCGTCCCAGACCCGGTCAGAATCGCACAGCTGGCGGCGCGCTGGCGCTGCACGTCGGCCCGCGCCGCCGCGCCGGTAATCCACTGACTCTCACCCGAGGCCATGGCGGTGCGCCCATCCAGGGACATGGCAAGCTTGGCGCGCACGCGCCCGCGGCCGCGACGCATGCGCAGGACAAAACCCTTGATAATGGACTCTGCCTGATGACCGAGAAGACCGCAGTCCACCCTGATGCCGGCATCCCGCAGACGCTGCAGCCCGCGACCGGATACCCGCGGATTCGGGTCCTCCATCGCCGCCACCACCCGCGCGACGCCGGCTTTTATCAAGGCATCCGTGCAGGGAGGCGTCCTGCCGTGATGTGAGCACGGCTCCAGCGTGACGTAGACCGTGGCCCCCGCCGCAGCCGCACCGGCGGCCCGAAGCGCCATAATCTCTGCATGAGATTCGCCGGCGTACTGGGTGCGCCCCTCGCTGATAATGGTGTCGCCCTTTGCCAGTACGCAGCCGACATGGGGATTGGGCGCTGCAATGAAGCGGGACTGCCTGGCGATCACCAGGGCGCGCGCCATCATCACCCGGTCGCGGGCACTATCGTCATCCTCGCTCACGGATCAGGCGTCGCTGTCTACAGTGCCGCGGGGTTCCGCCTCGAGACGCTCGATGGCGTCACGAAACTCCGCAATATCCTGAAAGCTCCGGTACACGGAGGCAAAGCGCACATAGGCCACCTGATCCAGCTGCTTCAGACTGTCCATGACCAGTTCGCCAAGGACCCGGGAGTTGATTTCCCGCTCGCCGGTCGCCCGCAGGGAATGCTTGATCTGGCTGATCACGGACTCAATAGACTCTACCGAGACAGGACGCTTCTCGAGTGCACGCAAAAACCCTGCCCGGAGCTTGTCCTCATCAAAGGGCTCGCGATTGCCGTTCTGTTTGATAATCCGCGGCATCACCAGTTCGGCCGTTTCATACGTCGTGAAACGCTCGTGACATGACAGGCACTCGCGGCGACGCCGTACCTGCACCCCGTCAGCGACCAGTCGTGAATCAATGACCTTGGTGTCTTCGGCGGCGCAGAACGGACAGTACACTTCAAGCCCCCCGGGCTTTGCGGATCAGGCCGCCGCCGCGCCTGCAGAGCGGGTGCGGCTGTAAACCGGAAAGCGGCCGCAGATTTCCAGGACCTTGCTCTTGACCTCGGCAATAGTAGCCTGCGCGTCATCGGCTTCCAGTGCCGCCAGGACGTCACACATCCAGTGCGTCAGCTCACGTGTCTCTTTCTCACCAAACCCCCGGGTCGTAATTGCCGGCGTGCCCACACGCAGCCCGGAGGTCACGAAGGGTGAACGCGGATCGTTCGGCACCGCATTCTTGTTGACCGTGATATTGGCCAGACCCAGGGCTTCATCCGCGTCCTTGCCGGTATAGGGCTTGCCGATCAGGTCGACCAGCATCAGGTGATTGTCCGTTCCGCCAGACACGATATTGATGCCGCGCTCCATGAAGGTTGCCGCCATGGCGCGGGCATTGCGCACTACCTGCTCCTGGTATTCCACGAATTCGGATGACTGCGCCTCGAGAAAGCTGATGGCCTTGGCGGCGATCACGTGCATGAGCGGTCCACCCTGTCCGCCGGGGAACACCGCACTCTGAAATTTCTTTTCCAGGTCGGGATTGGCGCGCGCCAGAATGATGCCACCGCGCGGCCCGCGCAGGGTTTTGTGGGTGGTCGAGGTCACCACATCGGCGTGGGGGACGGGATTGGGATACACGCCCGCGGCCACCAGCCCGGCGATGTGCGCCATGTCCACCAGCAGCCAGGCGCCGACGCTATCGGCAATCGCCCGAAAGCGCGCCCAGTCCATGACCCGGCTATAGGCGGAGAATCCCGCAATGAGCATTTTCGGCTGGTGCTCTTTCGCCAGGGCTTCAACCTGCGCATAGTCGACTTCGCCGGTGGCGTAATCGAGCCCGTACTGCACGGCGCTGTAGGTCTTGCCGGAAAAGTTCGGTTTGGCACCGTGCGTGAGGTGACCGCCATCGGCGAGGCTCATGCCAAGAATGGTGTCACCCGGCTTGAGCAGCGCCTGAAATACGGCGGCATTCGCCTGAGAACCGGAATGCGGCTGCACGTTGGCATAGTCGGCACCAAACAGGGCTTTTGCGCGCGACACGGCGAGTTCCTCTGCGACGTCTACGTATTCGCAGCCACCGTAATAACGCTTGCCGGGATAGCCCTCGGCGTACTTGTTGGTCAGCACGGAGCCCTGCGCCTGCATGACCCGCGGACTGGCATAGTTCTCGGATGCGATCAGCTCGATGTGCTCTTCCTGACGGCGCTCCTCGGCCTGGATGGAGGCGAAAATCTGGTCGTCGAAGCCTTCGATGGTCATATCGCGATCGAACATGGTCTGGTTCCTTGCCTGCGGGCGATGTCTGGAATGCGAGGGGGCTTATTCTAGCGAAAACGGGGCTGTGCGGTAAGTGGGTGGGTACTTCGGGTGGTTTGTCCCTCTGCTGCGGGCAGTGAGGGGTGGGCCGGGTGCGGGGCGGGGGTGGCTCGCCGGTCGCAGCGGTGCGCCGGGCAGCGGCCGCTGCGCAACTCGTTCTGCAATCGCTGCGCGACTGCAGAACTCAGACAGTGCTCGCGGAAACCCCGCTGCCCCGCGCACCGCTGAGCGCGACCTGATTGGCGAGCCACCCCCGCCCCGCACCCGGCCCACTCCGGCACTGTGCCAACGTCGAAGACAGAAAGAACCCGGGGACGCAGCGACCCGCAGTGACAATCGCATGCCATGGCTACAGAGGCGCTCACTCCATTAGCGGCGACAACGCGGAACGCGTGCCAGCAGGCCTGCCAATCCGGCCTGCCCGGTACTCGTCAGCGACCCCACCAAAAGTCCCGCGTGGCGCGATGTCCGGGGCCGGGCGCGGGCCAGCTTCAGGACGCCAATCAGGTTGCGCCCGGCGGTGCCGGCAGCAGCGGGGCAGTCCGCGAGCACTGTCTGAGCCCGGAATCGCCTGGCGATTCCGGGTGAGTTACGCAGCGGCCGCTGCTGCCGGCACCGCCGCGACCGGCGTCCCGAAGCTGGCCCGCGTCCGGACCTCGCAAATGCCGCGACCACCGCGAGATACCCTGCAAGAAGCGGGCGCCGGATTCGTGCCACAGCCCCCGATTTGCTAAACTGCGCACCTCGCAAATCACAGGTGATATCAACGCAATGGCCCAGTACGTCTACACCATGAACCGGGTGGGCAAGGTCGTCCCCCCGAAGAAAAAAATCCTTGAAGACATCTCCCTGTCCTTTTTCCCCGGCGCCAAGATCGGCGTGCTGGGCCTTAACGGCTCAGGCAAATCGACCCTGCTGCGCATCATGGCGGGCATCGATACGGATGTCCTCGGCGAGGCACGCCCACAGGCGGGCATCAAGATCGGGTACCTTCCTCAGGAACCACAGCTGGACCCGGCAAAGAACGTACGTGGCAATGTCGAGGAAGGACTGCAGGAGGCCATCGACGCTCTCACAGAGCTGGACAAAGTCTATACCGCCTACGCGGAGCCGGATGCGGACTTTGACGCACTGGCCAAGGAGCAGGCGCGGCTTGAAGACATCATTCAGGCCACCGACGCGCACAATCTCGAGCACAAGCTGGAAGTTGCCGCGGACGCCCTGCGTCTGCCGCCCTGGGAGGCCAGCGTCGAGACCCTGTCCGGCGGTGAATTGCGCCGCGTGGCGCTGTGCCGACTGCTGCTGTCAGGGCCCGACATGCTGTTGCTGGACGAGCCGACCAACCATCTGGACGCCGAGAGCGTGGGCTGGCTGGAGCGCTTTCTGCATGATTTCTCCGGCACCGTGGTCGCCATCACCCACGACCGCTATTTTCTCGACAACGCCGCGGGCTGGATTCTCGAGCTCGACCGCGGCCGCGGCATCCCTTACGAAGGCAACTACTCCGACTGGCTGGAAGCCAAGGAGAAGCGCCTGGAGCAGGAGCGACGTCAGGAGGCCTCGCATCAGAAGGCGATCAAGTCGGAGCTGGAGTGGGTGCGCAGCAATCCCAAGGGCCGACAGGCCAAAAGCAAGGCGCGCCTGCAGCGCTTTGAAGAGCTGCAGTCCCAGGAGTTCCAGAGCCGCAACGAGACCAACGAAATCTATATTCCCCCGGGTCCGCGCCTGGGCGAGAAGGTTATCGAGGTCGATAATCTGAGGAAAGCCTTCGGCGATCGACTGCTGTTCGAGAACGTTTCTTTCACGGTGCCCAAGGGCAGCATCGTAGGCATTATCGGCGCCAACGGCATGGGCAAGTCCACCCTGTTCCGCATCCTCATGGGTCATGAGCAGCCCGACGGCGGCAGCGTAACGGTTGGCGAGACAGTGCAGCTCGGCTACGTCGACCAGTCACGCGACGATCTGGACGGCAGCAAGACTGTCTGGGAGGAAATCTCCGACGGACAGGACGTGATCCGCATCGGCAGCTATGAGGTGAATTCCCGCTCCTATGTCGGTCGTTTCAACTTCAAGGGCTCGGACCAGCAGAAATACGTCAAGGACCTGTCCGGCGGCGAACGCAACCGCCTGCACCTGGCCAAGCTGCTGAAACAGGGCGCCAATGTGCTGCTGCTCGACGAACCCACCAACGATCTGGATGTGGAAACCCTGCGCGCGCTGGAGGAAGCACTGCTCACATTCCCGGGCTCAGCCATGGTGATCTCCCACGATCGCTGGTTCCTCGACCGCATTGCCACCCATATCCTCGCCTACGAGGACGACGGTAGCGTGGTCTTCCACGAGGGCAATTTCAGCGACTACGAGGAGGATCGCAAGGCGCGCCTCGGGGCTGCTGCGGATCAACCGCATCGGGTCAAGTACCGGAAGCTGAAGTGACACGCGCTGTCGATTTAGCGCTGCCCGACCGGTATAGTCAGGCTAACGAGAGTCAGTAGCGAGATGCCATGAGCGACTTCAAGAACGAGCGGCGGGAGTTCCTGCGCGGCCGTCCCGATTTGGCGGTCGATGTGCACCAGGGCGGCAGCGTCTGGCATCAGCGGCTGGTCGATATCTCTCTCGCCGGCGTCGCCACTGATCAGCCAGATGTCTGGGACGCCCAGTACAACCAGCCCTTCACGCTGATTATCCACCTGGAGGATAAACGGGAACTCGAACTGCACGCCTACCTGCAGCACGTTGAAAACGGTCGACTGGGGTTTTCAGTGGAGCATGTCGATCAGGAGAATATCGAACCGCTCAGAGACCTGCTGGTCACACAGGTTGATGATCCAAGCGCACTCGATGCAGAGATTCAGCGGCTTGGAACGTAAGGGGCAGCAGCTGTTATCGCCGGCAGCGCTTCACACGGCGCCATAGGCCAGCATGGCATCGGCCACTTTTCGAAAACCGGCGACATTCGCGCCCTTGACGTAGTCGACCTGCTCACCACCGGATCCGAACTCGACACACTTGCCGTGAATGTCCTGCATGATGTCCTTCAACCGGCCCTCGAGCTCCTCGGCGCTCCACGCCAGGCGCATACTGTTCTGGGTCATTTCCAGCCCTGAGACGGCGACTCCGCCGGCATTCGCGGCCTTGCCCGGGGCATAGAGCACACCGTTGCCTGTCAGGACCTTGATGCCTTCGACGGTGGTCGGCATGTTAGCACCCTCGACGACGGCCCGGCAGCCGTTCGCAACCAGATCGCGGGCGTCCTGCTGATCCAGCTCATTCTGGGTCGCGCAGGGGAAGGCAACATCACAGGCAACACCCCAGGGCGCCTTACCGGCGTGATACTCGCAGCCGTAGCGCTCGGCGTAATCCGCAATACGGCCCTGCCGCTCTCCCTTGAGCACCTTGATGTACTCCAGCTTTTCTTCATCGATGCCATCCACGTCGTACACAAAGCCCGCCGAATCCGACAGCGTGACCACCTTCGCCCCCAGCTGCCGCAGTTTTTCAGCGCAGTGCAAAGCAACGTTACCCGCCCCCGAGAGCACGCAGGTCTTTCCCTCCAGCTGTTCGCCACGGTAGTGAAGCATGGCTTCCAGAAAGAATGCGGCGCCGTAACCCGTGGCCTCCTTGCGCACGAGACTGCCGCCGTATTCCAGCCCCTTGCCCGTTAGAACCCCGGTAAACTCCCTCGCCATTCGCTTGTACTGGCCGAAAAGAAAGCTGATTTCCCGCGCACCAACGCCAATATCGCCCGCGGGCACATCAATGTTGGGCCCGATGTAATGCACCAGTTCTGTCATGAAGGACTGGCAGAAGCGCATGACTTCGCGATCGGACTTGCCCTTGGGGTCAAAATCAGAGCCACCTTTGCCGGCTCCAATGGGCAGGGTCGTGAGGCTGTTTTTGAAGGTCTGCTCAAAGCCCAGAAACTTGAGAATGCTGAGGTTCACCGAGGGATGGAAACGCAGGCCGCCCTTGTACGGGCCAATCGCATTGTTGAACTGAACCCGGTATCCCCGATTGACCCGAATATTTCCCGCATCGTCCTCCCATACCACACGAAACATGATGGTGCGGTCGGGCTCTGTCATGCGCTCCAGAATGCCGGCCTCCCGGTAGGCCGGATGCTCAATAATATAGGGCACCACGGACTCTGCAACCTCGTGCACCGCCTGGTGGAATTCTGGCTCTCCGGGGTTGCGCCGGATAACGCCCTGCATGAAAGTCTCGAGCGATAAATCCCTGTACATGAATAGCATCCCTGTTGAATCTGCTGCGCATTATCGCAGCGCTGGCGGTAGATGGAAGGGCGGCCAGACGATGTCACGACTCCAACGCGTCGAGTGCCTCACCCAGCTTGCCCACGGGAATCACCTGCATACCGGGAATGGCATGCTTTGGGGCGTTAGCCTTTGGTACCAGCGCACGCCCGAAGCCGTGCTTCGCGGCCTCCGCCAGGCGCTCCTGACCACTGGGTACCGGTCGTATTTCCCCGGAGAGGCCGACTTCGCCGAAGATCACCATGTCACGCGGCAGCACGCGGTCGCGAAAACTGGACACAATCGCCATCAGCAGCGCGAGATCGGCGCTGGTCTCCAGCACCTTGACGCCGCCCACCACGTTGGCAAAAACATCCTGGTCGCCGACCTGCAGGCCGCCATGGCGATGCAGAACTGCCAGCAGCATGGCAAGACGGTTCTGCTCCAGCCCCACGGCGACGCGCCGCGGATTCCCCAGCTGACTTTCGTCGACCAGTGCCTGTATCTCGACCAGCAGCGGCCGCGTTCCCTCCCAGACCACCATGACAGCGCTGCCGGCGGCGACCTCGTCGCTCCGGTCCAGAAAAATGGCCGAGGGGTTGCGCACTTCCCGCAGGCCTCCGTCGGTCATGGCGAAAATGCCGAGTTCGTTGACGGCGCCGAAGCGATTCTTCTGTCCGCGCAGTGTGCGGAAACGGGAATCGTCGCTGCCTTCCAGCAAAATGGAGCAGTCGATCATGTGCTCAAGGACCTTGGGACCCGCCAGCGATCCGTCTTTGGTGACATGACCAACCAGCAGCAGCACTGTGCCCGACTGCTTGGCATAGCGTGTCAGCGCCGCCGCGCATTCACGCACCTGGGAGACACTCCCGGGCGCGGAGGCAATATCATCGCTGTGCACTACCTGAATGGAATCGATCACCACAACCCTGGGTCGATGTTCATCCAGTGCCGCCAGCATGGACTCTAGATGGGTTTCGGACATCAGGCGCAGCTGATCCGTCGGCAGCCCAAGCCGGCGCGCGCGCATCGCCACCTGCTGCAGACTCTCCTCGCCGGTAACATAAAGACAGGGCATGCTCTGCGCCAGATGACACAGTGTCTGCAGCAAGAGCGTGCTCTTGCCGGCTCCCGGGCTGCCTCCCACGAGTATGGCCGATCCAGGAACGAGCCCACCACCGAGCACACGATCAAACTCACCGGTGCCACTGGTGAAGCGCGCGACGTCTTCACAGTCGATATCGTCGAGCAGTCGCGATTCCGGTACCGCACCAGCAAAACCGGCGCGACGCCCCGCCAGCGCCGACGAACGGGCAGAAGCGGCGCTACTGCCACCGGTGCTGCCGAGCCGAACCTCGCTGAGCGTATTCCAGCTGCCGCAATCACTGCACTGGCCCTGCCACTTGCGGTAGTCGGAACCGCACTCCGTGCAAACATATGCCGTTTTCTGTTTTGCCATGTCTCTCCCGCAATAAAAACCGGCGATACCTTCAACTGCGACGGGGGGCTAGGTATCCTAGCTGGCCGTCCACCGCATTCAGGTATCATGATGGCCGAATCGTCGCTCGTTCCCGAGCAACAGCTTGTATTCTCTCCCGGCCTGGCAGCGACACTGGGGCTGGAGGAAGCCATTTTGCTGCAATTCCTGCATGGCCTGCTCGATTACCTGCCCGTGAGACGTCGTGATAACCGGGACTGGGTGCGAGTGGAACGCGCGCAGCTGCTGAGACAGCTGCCATTCTGGAAAACTCACGACCTGCAGCGCGTTTGCGCCAGCCTGGCGGCCAAGGGCGTCATCCTGCTCGATCCGGCCGTTGGCATCGACAGTATACTGTACGCACTCAACGAAACCCCCGCCGAATGCAATCGGAGGCGATCCGCTGCGCCGCCGTCGCCAGCACCATCAACGCTCCGCGCTGCCGCCCCCGGCGCCGCGCTGCAAACCCGCGGTTCCGCCGGCTCCCATACACATGCAGGACTGCTGCCCTCTGGATGGGCGCCCAGCGAGGATCTGCTGCAGCTGCTTGCGTTGAACCACAACATACCGCGGTCCTTCGCGCTGGATCAATTGGAAGATTTCATCTTCTACTGGCGCGAGCGCGGCGAAACCAGTCATGCCTGGGAAAACAAGTTCCGTCAGCACGTTCTCAGCAGCTGGCGGCGCCAGCAGCAAAACGCCGGCGCAGCGTTTCAGACAACGGAACGTCCGCTGGACAACCAGTGGCACCCCAACGCGGATGCCATGGAGATCATGCTGCGGGCGGGGATTGATCGCCAGTTCATCGAGGATGCCATTCCGGAGTTCATATTGTACTGGCGCGAGCGCGGCAGCGCGCCCAGAGAGCTGAACTCACGATTCATCAAGCACATCCGCCTGCAGTGGGCGAAATACACGTCCAGCGTTCGCCACAGCACGGACCCCCATCGCATTCCTGAAGACTGGCAGCCAAGCAATGATGTCGTGGACATTCTGCGTCTGTCACATATCGACCCGGCCTTCGCGATGACTCTGGTGCCGGAATTCATCCTTTTCTGGCGCGACAGCAACCAGCTGCATACTTCCTGGAACACCAAGTTCCTGCAGCATGTAAAATACCACTGGGCGAGACAGAATCAGTTCAACAACAGGAGTGCAGGCCATGACGGACACCCGAACGCTGGTGGAACAGGTCGCACGCGGGATCGCAGCCTCGAACAGGACCTCAGAGACACCTCCTGGGCGGACTGACCAACGGCGCGAGGAGGTTCACTCGCGCATCGAGGTCATCAACCAGGTGTTCGCGCTGTTCCGCCTGAACTACCACAACCAGTATTACGCGGCTTTCCCCGATGCCTCGCAGCTCAGCCAGATCAAGAAGCTCTGGCTGGAATCCCTGTCGGATTATTCAGTAGAGCAGATCCTGCTGGGCGCCCGACACGCTATTGAAACCAGCGAATACCTGCCGACGCTGAACCGCATGCACCGATGCTGCGAGGACAGCGCCTCTGCACACGGGCTGCCTCCCGCGCGGGATGCCTATCGCGAGGCCTGTAACGCTCCATCGCCGCGCCGGGCACAGCGCTGGTCACACCCGGCGGTTTACCACGCCGGCGCCGACAGCGACTGGTTTTTCCTGTCGACTCACAGTGAGCGGGAAACCTGGCCGGTTTTTCGAGACCACTACCAGCGGTACTGCGTCCGGGTCATGCGCGGCGAGACACTGGAGGTGCCCGCACCGCCGGCGCTGGAGCGGGATGATCCCCACCCGCTCGCGCCCGAAGAACAACAGGCAGAAATGGCCAAACTGCGGCGAGAGACTGGCCTGTAGCAGGCCGCCGCAGGGCGGCAACCAACCGGTCCGCTAAGAGTCACTGATGGCACTCTCCGGCCTGCCCGTGCCCGTCCGCGACCGGTCCTCCTGCAGACGCACAGAGCGCCATGCCAGCGCCAGGCTGCGACTCAACTGGAGCACCAGGGCCTGTTCATCTTCATCAAAGGCGTCGCCAGACCGGCTGTACAGACACAGCACGGCAGGTCGCTCGTGCTCCCCTGCCGCAACCGGTGCAGCCATCATTGTTCGCAGCCCCTGCAGCGCGGCGCGATCCGCCCAGGGCATGAACGCATCCTCGCGCGCCAGATCCCGTATTACCAGCGCCTGACCGCTGCGGACGACCTGGCCAGCCGGCCCTCGCCCCAACGGCGAATCCGACCACAGCGCCTCAAAACCGTCCATGTAGCGCACAGCCTCACCCGCGGCGGCAACCGGCTCAATGCGCTTGCGGGTATCCTCCCGGGGAATCCCCACCCAGACCAGCGCGTAGTGACGCTCCTTGACCAGTATTTCCGCTGTTCTGAAAAACAGGTCGTCCTCACAGGCGGCACTGAGCAGTTCAGCATGGCAGTGCAGCAAAGCGTCACGCAGTCCGGCCAGATGCGCGGCCCGCGCCTCGGCGCGCTTGCGCGCCGTGATATCGATGTGGGTACCGGACATACGCAGCGGATGCCCGTCCGCGTCCCATTCCACAACAATCCCCCGATCCAGCACCCAGACCCATTCGCCATTGCGGTGACGCATACGGGCATCGCACTCATAAGCAGTCGTCTCACGGGAAAAGACCCGCGACAGCGCCTCGTTGGATCGCTCAAGATCCTCGGGATGCGCAAAGCGACTCCAGGTTTCGATGGTGGTGGGCGACAGCTCCTCCAGCGTGTAACCGATGATATTTGCCCAGCGCTCATTGAACAGGGTTTCGCCGGTTGTAATGTTCCATTCCCAGGTACCGGCATCGGTACCCCAGATCACCTCTTCGAGGCGCTGCTTCTGTCGCTGCAGTTCACGCTCCTTGCCGCGCACGCTCGTCATGTCCAGAAGGCTTACGGGCACGTGTCGCGCCGCCTCCGGAGTCTGCGGTATGGGCATGGCGATAACGGCGTCCACCGATGATCCATCCGAGCGGATAAACGTGGCCTCGGCCTGAAAGGTGTCCTGACCGGTCCAGAAGGCTTCCAGCTCGTCAACGAACATGCGCCTCGCCTCATCGGAAAAGAAATGATGAACCGATCCCAGCAGTTCGGTGCGAGACGTCACGGCAAACAGAGAAACGGCGGCGGGGTTCACCTGCACAACCCGAATCAGTGACGCCAGATGGTCGATCTCGTCGGGCCACTCGGCGAGATAGCGTCGTATATCGCTGACTCCGGCCTCCCGAAGTGCCGAGAGCGCCGCAAGCAGATCCGACAGATCCTCATCATATATGGCCACGCCCGCATTCTCGAACAGATACTGGACGCGCGCGCGCGACTCAAGGAGTGAGCGCTCGTAGTCGCGGATGACATCAAGCTCGCGCAGTACCAGCGCCATGACCAACGTTGCGACAGTGAGCAGCGGGATGTATGCGGGTGCCAGACCGAGCAGGATATCGTTGAGGTAATCGACAGGCAGAAGGGCGAACCAGAACACGCCGAGCACATGCACGACCAGCCCCAGCGCCAGGAAATGCCAGTAACGCAAGGCAGCCACCCGACCGCGACAGGCGTAGCGGGCGACGCAACCAGTAGCGATTGCCGTGACAATGACTGCGACCCCGACCCAGGCACCCACTCCCCCCACATAAAACACCTGGTAAGCCGCGGCGACTATGCCGGAGACGATGCCGGCCAGCACGCCGCCAAACAGTGCGCCAGCGGAGAGAACAACCGTTCTCGCATCAAAAATGACGCCGGATTGCAGCGTATAGGCGAGCGACATGGCCATGACCGCCGCCGCACCGAACAACAGACCTGAAACCACCTGGCCGCGAGGCGACGACGCCGGCCAGCGATCGCGGATAAATCGCTGCATCAGGGCGGCAGCTAGAATCAATCCGACGTTCTGTGCAAGAGTGAGGAACACGCGCCTATCCACCGTCAGCCAGGGTTGGGTGCCAGGGCAGTATGGCAGTATGCCGCGGCACGCTCCAGCGACACGTCGAGGACATCACCGGACTGACGCTGCTAGTGGGCCACGCGGTAAGTTCGGTAACGCTCAGAGCCGCTGTGCGGGCGCGAATCCAGGCGCGGTTCGCCGGCAAGGGTGGTTCCCTTGTCAAGAAACGCAACGCCGAGTCGCGCCCGCACAGCGACTCCCGAAGGGCCACAGCACAAGCGCTGTGGGCCGCGTTGCACTCGCTTGAATTGGCGACGGCCAGTCCTGCGCTCGCGCGCCTTGCCCAAAGCGCTTGTGCTGCGGCTGAGCATTACCGAACTTACCGCGTGGCCCACTAGGACTGCTGAGCGCCGCGGGCGAGATTCTCAAAGCGCGTGAACTGACCGATGAAGGCGAGACGGCAGGTACCAATAGGCCCGTTGCGCTGCTTGCCGATGATGATTTCGGCAACGCCCTTGTCCTGGGTCTCCTCGTTGTAGACTTCATCCCGGTAGATGAACATGATGACGTCCGCGTCCTGCTCGATAGCGCCGGACTCACGCAGGTCGGAGTTTACCGGGCGCTTGTTCGGGCGTTGTTCGAGGGAACGGTTGAGCTGCGACAAAGCCACCATGGGGCATTTGAACTCCTTGGCAATGGCCTTGAGATTGCGCGAGATTTCCGAGATCTCGGCGGTGCGGCCCTCCGAGGAACCAGCCACCTGCATCAACTGCAGGTAGTCAACCATGATCATGCCGATCTCGCCATGCTCGCGCGCGACCCGCCGAGCGCGGCTGCGAAGTTCGGTCGGCGTCAGGGCCGGCGTGTCATCAATCAGCAGGTTGGCGTCCTTGAGCTTGCCCACTGCCGTGGACAGCTTCGGCCAGTCTTCCTGCTCGAGTTTGCCGTTGCGGATGCGGGTCTGGTTAATGCGACCGATAGAGGACAGCATGCGAATGACCAGCTGATCCGCCGGCATTTCCATGCTGAAAACCAGCACCGGCTTACCCTGGTTCAGGGTGGCGTGTTCAACCAGATTCATCGCGAAGCTGGTCTTGCCCATGGAGGGACGCCCCGCCACGATAACCAGGTCGGAGGGCTGCAGTCCCGATGTCATGCCATCGAGATCGAGGTAACCCGTGCTCAGCCCGGTAATCTCGCCACCAGACTGAAACAGCTCCTCGATACGACCCAGTGCGGTCTGCAGAAGCGGCTTGAGGGTTTGCGGCCCCCCGGCTTTGGGGCCCTGTTCGGCGATCTGCATAATGCGCCGCTCGGCTTCATCCAGCAACTCGTCCGAACTTCGCCCCTCAGGGTTGAATCCGCTCTCCGCAATATCCTGGGCAACGGCGATCAGTCGACGCAGATTGGCCCGCTCGCTGACCACCTGGGCATAGGCGCGGATATTGGATGCGCTTGGGGTACTCTGTGCCAGCTCGGTGAGGTAGGGCAGACCGCCGGCCTGCTCAAGCTCGCCGCTTGCCTGCAGCTTGTCGGCAACTGTAATGACATCGACGGGGTCGCCGGCCTCGGCGAGACGCGAGATCTGGCGGAAAATGAGCCGGTGGTCCGGACGGTAAAAATCTTCGGCCGCGACTGCCTCGGCGACGCTGTCCCAGCCGTCTGCAGACAGCAGCAGACCGCCAAGCACCGACTGCTCCGCCTCCGTAGAGTGCGGCTGCATTTTAATGCGGGCGAGATCACGATCGTCCGGGCGGGATGGTGACAGCGCGGCGGCAGTGTAGTCCGAATCCATCATGAAACGCCTGGGTGCAAACGGGGCCGCACAGCGTAGCGCAAGTCCCCGTTCTGCTGAAGGCCGGGCGGCGATATCGCCGCCCGGAAAGCGGACTTACTCCGGCACAACTGCCAGGTTGATGTCCACCATGACGTCTGCGTGCAGCTGCACTGCCACCTCGAACTCACCTGTCTCGCGCAGCGCGCCCTCTGGCAGGCGAACTTCGGACTTGTCGATCTCGCAGCCGGCAGCGGTGACCGCATCGGCGATATCCCGGGTACCGATGGAGCCGAACAGCTTGCCCTCTTCACCGGCGTTCGCCTCGATGGTGATCGTGCCCAGTGCCTGCACGGCCTCGGCACGCTTTTGTGCGGCTGTCAGCGCTTCTGCAGCGGCGCGTTCGAGCTCCGCGCGACGCGCTTCGAATGCTGCAACATTTTCGCCGGTGGCAGGTACGGCCTTGCCCTTTGGAATAAGAAAGTTGCGACCGTATCCCGACTTGACATCGACCTTGTCACCCAGTTCACCCAGGTTGCCGATGCTCTCCAGAAGAATGACTTCCATTCTGCGATCCTCTACATGCTGGGAGCAGAGCTCCCTGAAAAATCAGAATAATGGCGCCAAAGGCGCCACCACAAATTACACTCAATCGTCCCGCCCCGACATGTCGTCGTCGCGATCATCACTATCTATACCCCGCCAGCGGCGCCGAAAGTCCACCCAGGCATCCACCACGGCCAGACCCACCAACATCAGCTTGGCGGCATCAAACAGCAGCCACGCCGCATACATGGCCGTCAACCAGACGCTGCCTCGACCCTTCACCGCGGCCCAGGCGTGCAGCAGTGCGAACCCGATGACGCTCACCGGGATCAGCAGGTTCACTGACCAGCTGCGATAAACCAGGCCCATGCTTGCGAGCGCCAGTGCACCGACCACCAGGCTTGCCATGACGCCGACCGGATAGCGCAGTTCGCGAAACTCACTCGCGAAGCCCCCGGGATTGTAAAGCGCTGCCTGCCAGTAACGTGCCAGCATGAGGCACAGCACCGACAGCGCCGCATTCGCCGCGCCAATCATCCCCGCCAGTTGCGTCACGCCGGGCACTAACAATGTCACGCCGTCCGCGCTATTGGCCTCCTGTAGCGCGCGCACAAAATCCGCAAACACCGCAGCCAGCTGCTCGAGCATTACACCGCCAAACGCGAGCGTCAGCAGACCGGTAATGATGCCCACCAGCGCACTGGCCAGAACCGCGAGTGCCAGACTCACCGACAGACGCAGAATCACGGCCAGCACGAACGTTCCTGCCAGAAGTGCAAGGGGCGTGGTATCGCCAGACATTCGCGTTACCACAAGCGCTGGCAACGACGCCCACATAAAAACCCATGCACCTTGCGCCGGCCCCCTGCGCAAAGTGACCAGCGCTGTCACCGCGGCGCCAATCCAGCAGAACAACAGACTTCCGGAGCTGGCCATCGCCACCAGTAACGCCCGGTAGCGACCACTCATAACAAAATTGGCCAGACCCTTCATCGACTCGCTCCGGCCGGCGCTGCAATGCGCCGGCGAGCAGCGGTTTTACTGATGCGAATCCGTGTACGGCAGCAGTGCCAGGAAGCGAGCACGCTTGACAGCAGTAGACAGCTGGCGCTGGTAGCGGGCCTTGGTTCCGGTGATACGGCTCGGCACGATCTTTCCGGTTTCGGAAATGTAGGCCTTGAGTGTATCCAGATCCTTATAATCGATTTCCTTCACGCCTTCGGCTGTGAAGCGACAGAACTTACGACGACGGAAAAAACGCGCCATGACTTGATCTCCTGCTATTGGGTTGGGCGGACTCAGGCGTCAGCGGATTCTTCATTGCGGGCCGGACGCTCTTCCGTGCGCTCCGGCTTGTTGTCGCCCTCGCTGGACTGGCGCTCTTCATACCGCGTCTTGCGCTCGCGGCTTTCTTTCTCCGCCTTCATGATAGGAGATTCTACCGTGTCTGCCTGGTCCCTGCGGATGACCATGTGGCGGATGACCGCATCGTTGAAGCGAAAGGTGGTGATTAACTCTTCCATTGCCTCGTTGCTGGCCTCTACGTTCATGAGCACATAGTGTGCTTTGTGAATCTTGTTGATGGGGAAGGCGAGCTGACGGCGACCCCAGTCCTCGAGACGATGTACTGCACCGCCATCCTTGGTGATGGTGCCAGTGTAGCGCTCGATCATGCCGGGCACCTGTTCTGACTGGTCCGGATGGACCATGAAGACGATTTCGTAATGTCGCATTGACGAGCTCCTTACGGGTAAATGCTGCCCGACGCGGCGGTGCAGCAAGGAGTAATGCCCAACAGCCGGGCACACTTTTTCAGGGATGCGGAGTCTATAGGGCACTCAGGCATAAGGCAAGCGGATCCGTCACGGCGACTCTCCCTGGTGACCTGCCACTGTCTGACGCATCCATTCCTCAAAGGCATCAGCAAACATCGGCCGGGCATATTTGAAGCCCTGTGCCAGCCGATAGCCCTTGTCGCGCAGGTAACGCTCCTGCTCCGGGGTCTCCACGCCCTCGGCGATGGGCTGCATGCCGAGCTCCGCAGTCATATCGGCAAGCGAGGCAACCACTGCCGCACCCGGGCCGCCGGGCGCGTCGGATACAAAGCCCCGGTCGACCTTGATGAAGTCGAACGGCAACTGTACGACGCGCCCCAGCGAAGAATGACCGGTGCCGAAATCGTCCAGCGCCAGGGGAAAACCCAGCGCCTGCAGACGGAGCAACATATCACGCACCGATTCAAACTGTCCGCTCAATGCACTTTCAGTAATTTCGAGCTTGATTTTGCCCCGCCCGATACCTGCCGACTCTGCAATAGCGCCAAACTTCTCGGGCAACGCTGAGTCGCTCAACTGCAGCGGGGACACGTTGATGGAAATCCAGATTGGCCACTGCTTCTGCCATCGCGCAAGCGTTGCGCAGACCTCCTCAAACACCCACAGGCCAATCTCATTGATCAGACCCTTCTGCTCTGCCAGGGGGATGAATAAGTCTGGCCCGAGTGGCGGTCCCGACTGGTCAGGCCAGCGCAGCAGCGCCTCGGCGCCGCACACCCTCACGGCGGACTCATCGAGGTAAACCACGGGCTGGAATGCGAGCCTGAACTGCCGCAACTCGACCGCCTGACGCAGGGCATGCTCAGCCGTAACCATGGAATGGACATGCTCCGAGAAACTCGGCGAGTACCAGACTGCGTGCGAGGAGCCTGCCTGAGTTGCCTTTTCCACGGCAATATTTGACGCGTCCATGGCGCTTGCCGGCTCGACATGTGCCGCTTCAAATGTCGCCAGGCCAAAGCGTGCGGACACATAGAAATTGCTGTCACTGAGACTCAGAGGCCGGGACAGCGCTGCGTCCACCTGGCCACAGCGCCATGACACCCAGCTCAACACACGCTGCTCATCCTGCAAATCCCTGACGTTCTGGAAATAGCGCACAAAAAGCAAGTCGCCGTCGGTCGTGTCGACCAGCATTTCCCTATCATCCAGATTATCATTCAGTCGCCTCGCCAGATGGTATCGCACCTGGTTCAGGCCAGTCTCCCCGGCAAACTGTTTTATTGTTGCGGTTTCTGCCAGCCGTGTCCGCACCAGTGCCACCCGCGCATCATCACCTACCTGCTCTTTGACCCGCAGCGCCCACTGGAGACAGGCGGTCGTATTGGGTAGCCCCGTAATACTATTGAACTCGGTTACTGTTGCCAGCGCACTGCGGACCTCGTGGAAATCCTTGCGCAGCTCGAGCGTCTGAATGACGATGAGTGCGAACTGTCGCAGCCGGTCTCGTTCAAGATCTGAAAGATTCGCCGCCGGCTCGGGAGCGGTCAGGCACAGCGTGCCAACCCGGAAGCCGTCGCTGGTATCGAGCGTGGCGGCCGCATAAAAACGCACTCTCCCTTCCGCGACCAGAGGATGATTGCAGAACAGCTCGTGCCTGCGAGCGTCGGGAATCACCCACACGGTGTCGTGTCTTTCAAGAGCATACTGGCAGAAGCTATCTTCTATCCGACAGGCCAGCTTCTCGCCGACCAGCGCCTTGACCCACTGGTTTTCCTCGTCGAGCAGGTGAATTGCTGCGTTGGGGACGTCAAACAGGTCGGCAACGGTACGGACGATCTGGGGGAAAGGGTTCTCTGTCACCGGTGTATCAATAGCCCGCAGACCCTTCAGCGCCTCTAGCCGCTTCGGATCTCGGATAATGCTCTCGAGCATACATAGTCTCCCAACGCATACCACAGCGCCTGAAACACCGGCGCTGCTACTCCATTTAAGGATAACGGCTGACCCACTTGATAAAAAGGATGGGCCGCGTTCTGAAGTGGCGTCAGTGCATTTGCTGGCCGGGGACTTGAACACGGCTATGCCGCCGCGGATACTCCACCTGGTGTTCACTTGACAGCCCACAACGGTGTAACCCTATGAACGGCGCACAGACCCTGCTGAAAACCCTTGCCGACAGCGGCATAGACACCTGCTTCGCCAACCCGGGAACGTCTGAGATGCAGCTGGTCTCGGCCCTTGGCGAGACGCCGGAGATACGCGCCGTGCTGTGTCTGTTTGAGGGCGTAGTCACGGGAGCTGCGGATGGCTACGCCCGCATGGCGGATCGCCCGGCTCTCACCCTGCTACACCTCGGCTCCGGCCTGTCCAATGGTCTGGCGAATCTGCACAACGCCCGTCGCGCCGGGTCCGCCGTGGTCAACGTGGTTGGCGACCACGCCACCTACCACCTGCAGTATGACGCCCCGCTGACCTCGGACCTACCGGGACTGGCAGCCTGGACATCCAGCTGGTCTCACGTGGCGCCGTCCGCCGATGCACTGCCCGCGCTGGGTGCAGAGGCGGTACGCGCTTCCCGCGCTGGCAACGGCGGCATCGCGACGCTCATCGCTCCCGCGGATTGCGCGTGGGAACAGAGCAACGCCCCCGTGACGGTGGCTTCGCCGGCCGTGACGCCCACTGTCGACCCGGAGCATCTGGGTCGCCTCGTCGAGGAGCTGCAGGTCGACCGGCCCCGTGCGTTTTTCCTCGGAGGCCGGGCCCTGCGCGAAGATTGCCTCACCGCGCTCGGGCGCATTGCTGCTGCGACCGGCGCGCGGCTTATTTGCCAGACATTCCCGACCAGACTGCAGCGCGGCGCGGGGAGGGTAGCGGTGGAGCGCCTACCCTACTTTGCCGAACAGGCCACCGCCTCGTTGGATGGACTTGAACAACTGATACTGGTGGGGTGCGCCGCGCCCGTCAGCTTCTTCGCCTACCCGGGCAAGGAAAGCTGGCTCACCCCCCCGGGCTGCGAGATCGTCACCCTGGCGAGCGCGACTGAAAACATTGCCGGAGCGCTGGCATTCATTACCCAAGGCCTCGAGGCGGATGGCGAGCCGGTGGTCCGCAGTGGACACGTGCCAGATCTTCCCGGCGATGCGCCACTCAATGCCGAGGCGATCGGCAACGCCATTGCCGCGCTGCTGCCGGAAAATGCCATTATCGTCGACGAGGGCGTGACCGGGGGCCTGGCGGTCTACCTGTTGACCGAGGGGGCTGCCCCCCACGACTGGCTCACACTCACCGGCGGCGCTATCGGCCAGGGATTGCCCGTAGCCCTGGGTGCCGCCATCGCCCGGCCATCCCGGAAAGTGATCGCACTGCAGGCAGACGGCAGCGCAATGTATACCGTGCAGGCGCTGTGGAGCATGGTGCGCGAGCAGACGGACGTCACGGTGGTCCTTCTGAACAACCGCAGCTACGCCATCCTGGCCATTGAACTCGACCGGGTCGGCGCAGGCAATGACAATGACAAAACCCGCTCGCTCTTCGACCTGTCGCGCCCGGACATGGATTTTTGCGCCATCGCCGCGGGTCTCGGCATGCGGGCAAGCCGCGCCAGCACCGGCAGCGAGTTCGCGCAACAATTCGGCGCGGCCATGGCGACGCCGGGGCCCTGCCTGATCGAGGCCATGGTCTGAATACGACAAAGCGCAAGCTCACAAAATCGATAATAAAGAGAGAGCCGGCATGGATTACATCGGTTTAATCGGCAGTGTCACGCTGCTGATCTGGATGGCACTGCGCGGTATCGATATCGTATTTGCCGCGCTGCTGTGCTCTGTCATCGTGATCGTCACCAACGGCCTGCCGCTGGCGCGGGGCCTCGGCGAGTATTTCTCCCTTGGCCCGCTGGGCGCCTTCACCTTCGCCGGACGCTTCTTCCTTCTGTTCGCCGCGGGTGCCGTTTTCGGTCGCCTGATGGGTGAGAGTCACGCCGCCGCCAGCGTTGCCATGGCGCTGGTGCGCAGGCTCGGTGCCCACCGCGCGCTGTGGATCACCGTGCTCGCCTGCGGGCTGCTCACCTACGGTGGCGTTGTGGTATTTGTGGTGATCTTTGCCATGTACCCGCTGGGTCTGCGCTTGCTTCGGGAGGCCGACATCCCCAAACGGCTGTTCTGCGGGGCCATTGCGCTCGGGGCTGGCACCTTCACCCTCACCGCCCTGCCCGGCACGCCGTCAATCCAGAACGTCATATCCGCCTCGGCCCTGGATACTGATCTGTTCGCGGGCGGGTGGCTGGGGCTGATGGGCGGCAGCATCATGTTCGCGCTCGGGATGTGGTACCTCGAGACGCAGCGTATCAAGGCCCGGCAGCGAGGTGAGGGCTTTGTTCCGGGCCCGCGGGATGCCGCGATCAGCGGCCCTGGAGACGCAAGCCCACTGCCGCCCTGGCCGCTGGCCATACTGCCCATCGCGGTCGTACTCTCGATTATTATCACGCCCCGGCTTCTCGGCGAACCGACCGGGGACGGCACCCTCAGCACGGTATTGCGCTTTGCTGCGACGGAGTCGGTCCTGTGGCCCAGCTTTGCACTTTTCACCGGCAGCCTGGTGAGCGTGCTGCTGTTTTCCTCCGTGCGTCGACACGGCCTGCGACTTGCCGGTGCCGGCACCCAGGACGCCATACTTCCTCTGATCAACACCGCTGCAGTTATCGGCTTCGGCGGCGTGGTCACCCAGACCCAGGGCTTTGCCGATTTCACCGCACTGGCGCTGGAATCCTCGCTGCCACCGCTGGTCTCCCTGTTCGGCAGCGTCAGCCTGGTGTCAGCTCTTACCGGCTCGGCATCCGGCGGCCTCCAGATCTTCATGCAGAGCCTGGCGCCCGCCTATCTCGAGATGGGTATCGAGCCCGGTGTGCTGCACCGCCTCGCCACCATGGCCAGCGGCGGGTTCGATTCCCTGCCGCACTGCGGCGCCGTGGTCGCTATGCTGACCATCACCCAGCTCTCCCATCGCGAGGCCTACCGTGATGTCGGCATCATTACCGTGGTCATTCCTGTATTTGCCACGCTAGTGGTCATGGCGCTGGTCGCGGCGGGTCTGTCATGAGTCGCCTCGGTCCTCTCCGCATTGCCGCCTTACTGATCGCCGTCGGCATCGCCAGCGCCGGCTGGTTCGTGTCCCAGGGTCTCGAGCGCCTGCGCATGGCCGATCGCTCCGTGGTCATCAAGGGGCTTGCCGAGCAGGATGTGCAGAGCGACTACGCCACCTGGTCGCTGACCTTTCGCCGCGCGGCCGGCAATTTCATGGAGGTGCAGAAAGCGTTGGCGGCGGACCGCGAAAAGGTGCTCAGCTTCCTGAGCGACGCGGGTTTTACGCCAGAGGAAATAGAGGTGCGTCCCCTGTTGGTGCGCGACGCCTTCTCCGCCGAATATGCCAACGCCAACCAGCCCTTTCGCTACACTGGCACTGGCCGTGTTCTGGTCAGCACAACACGCATCGACAGAGTGGAGTCCGCCGCTCTGGCAACGGACCCGCTCATTAGCCAGGGCGTGGTCCTGGATACCGGCAACGGCCCGCGCTATGAACTGCGCGCCTTCAACGAGGCCAAGGGACCGCTACTGGCGGAGGCGACCCGCAATGCCAGGGAGCAGGCGGAGGCCTTTGCCGCTGATGCCGGGGCACGCCTCGGGCCCCTGCGTAACGCCAACCAGGGGGTGATCCAGATCCATGGCAGCGCCGGTCAGGGCTGGGATGACGGCACGTCGCGCAGCAAGCGCTTGCGCGTTGTCAGTACCTTCGAATACGAACTGCGCTGATTCCTCACACGGACCCCGCGTGTCGCTGGCGGACAGCCTCGAATAGGCACACGCCGGCGGCCACCGAAACATTGAGGCTGCTGACACTTCCCGCCATCGGCAGCTGCACCAGCGCATCGCATCCCTCGCGGGTCAGGCGACGCAGACCCTTGCCCTCGCTGCCCAGCACCAGCGCCAGGGGCGCGCAAAGGTCCTGTTGATACAGGCTTTGCGTGGCTTCGCCGGCGGCACCGTAAACCCAGACACCGCGCTCGCGCAGGGCTTTCAGGGTGCGCGAAAGATTGGTGACCTGCACCAGCGGCAGCACTTCTGCAGCGCCGCAGGCCACTTTCTGCACCGTAGGGGTCATGCCGGCCGACTTGTCCTTGGGCACCACCACCGCCATGGCGCCGGCTGCCTCGGCGCTGCGCAGACAGGCGCCCAGATTATGTGGATCGGTGACGCCGTCGAGGACCAGCAGCAGGCAGGGCGATTCAGCCCTGTCGAGGGCCTGTAGCAGGTCAGGCTCCTGCCAGGCCAGGGCCGTCGAGGTGGCCCGGTCGACCTCGGCGGATAACTCCGCGGCAACGCCCTGGTGTCGACCGGGCGCCATGGCCTCCAGTGCTCGCTTGTCCAGGCGATCGATGCGCACGCCCTGATTGGCGGCCAGGGTCAGCAGCGCCTGTACACGCCGGTCCTCGCGGCCCTTGAGCACGCACAAACGGGCAATGTCACCCGGACGCTGCCGCAGCAGGCTATCCACCGCATGAATGCCATAGGTAACCCGGGACATCGCCGTCAGCTGGAAGAGGCAGGGCGGCGGCTTCTGCCGCCACGGCGACGCGCTTTCTTTTTGGGCGCAGCGCTGTCCGCGCCCTGCTCCGGCGCCTTCGCCTGATCAGCCTTCTGTTCATTGGCTTTCGACTTGGGTCTTGGCTTCGTCAGCACCTCGACATCGGGACCTGTCCGCGTGGGAGGCGTTGAGGACGCATCCGTAGCGGACCTGGCCGCGTCAGGTTTCTTTCGGGACCGCGATCGCCCGCCGCCCTTCCTCACCGCCTCTTTGCCCTCTTTGCCCGTATCGTCCTTTTTGCCCGCGTCACTGCTTTTGGCGCTGCCACTTTTTTTGCTGTCGCC
>Ga0209936_1000197_pt1 | contig 39571 bp, 36 predicted proteins | sample SalPonR1_A_D1_MG_FD_185694 | JGI IMG/M metagenome (GOLD analysis project Ga0209936, IMG submission 185694) | Salt pond soil microbial communities from South San Francisco under conditions of wetland restoration - Salt Pond MetaG R1_A_D1_MG... ...
TTATATTACGAGCTTGGAATGTGGTACGAAAAAATAATAATCCTTATGCTTACAATAAGCGGAGTAATTTCAACTTCAGTATTGTTAGTTCCAGAGTACCAACCAACAATAGTATTAACATACAGTATTGCTGCTCTAATTTCAGCTATGTTAATAGAGATGACGGATCGGATTAAAAATAAACTGAGGCGTCATTCGCTCATGGTTACTTTTTGGGTACTCAAAAAGTAACCATGAATGAGCGAGGCCTTGCGCGTGGGTATTGAAAAAGCATCTGCTTAGAGGAAAGAGAGAATTCTTTATATGAGATATCTGTTTAAGTTGACGCGTAAGCCTGAACAGGGTCAATTTTTATTTTTCAACCCCTTCAGGGTTGGATTTATTTTTACCTCAAAACCCCGAGCTTGCGCTCGGGGCTACTCATATTCAAGCCCTCCGGGCTTGTTGGGGGCGGGTAAATTTTTGTGAGGGTTCTGCGAGCGTGCGTTGAAATAGACCTGCTTACGGGCAGTTGAATCATATGATGACACAACCGACATCAAGTCAAACGATCCGCACTTTAACATTGCCGCCGAAAATGTTCAAGAAAAGAAGATCGAACCCATCAACAGTGATAGGCGAGAATAAATAGGATTAAAGTAACCCACGTCAGAGGAGTGCCCAGCGTGAAAGCATATTCTCAATCCCGGGCCTCCGCAGCGGCCGTTGACGTTCAAAGCGAGCTGAACGGCGACCGCAGTCAGCGGTCGCAAACCTTGTAGTGTCTGAGCTCGAGGGCGTGACAGAAAGGAGCGCGCTCGAGTGAGTTTTTAGAGGTTTAGTGAAGCGAGCGCTAGAACGACCGGCAGCGAGGACCAGCCCGGCGCTTTTTGCTACCTTTTTGGCGACAAAAAGGTAATGAAAGAGAGTGGGAAGGCCCCGAGAGCTGGCACTGAAAGAGCGGCTCTCGCTTCCTTCGGCTCCGCTACGCGGTTTGGCTTCGCTCACCACATCGCGGTGAGCAGGGATCATTATGACAAGTTCGTTTATCTCTTATGTACCCGTTTATGACCACCGCTGCTGATAATCATCAAGAAAAGTGTACTGAACCCATCAGCAGTAATAGACGGCGCGACCCTTCAGCGGGCTCAGGACTTTCAGCGAGCGGAATTGCGATCGTGGGTATCGATAAACAGATAGAATGGAACGAGAATTCAATTATGCAGAAAACGGATTGAAAGTAGAAAGGTGCCAGACCCGCGATAAAAGCATGTAGCGGAAAGAGCGTCCGCGAGAATGTTAACGCGAGGAATAGTTTTCAATGAGGTTCCACAACGCACTCCGTGTGTTGTGGTCCGGCGGTGTGCGATAGCGCGGATGACGGATTGGGTCAAGCCAAAAGTAAAGAGTAAAAAAAGATTTGGCAGAACACCGAACCTCAAATAGAGAATGGTTAGTGGAGAGGAGGACACTAGACCCATATTCAACCCCTTCAGGGTTGGATTTATTTTTACCTCAAAACCCCGAGCTTGCGCTCGGGGCTACTCATATTCAAGCCTTTCAGGCTTGCCTGGCTCGGTAGTTCTTTTGGGATAGAGAATCCAAGTAATGAATTATTTTCAGAAACGAGGCGGAAAGGAGCACTTATAATATGGGCTTCCTTTCCAGTTTTTAAAGTTAAAGTGGATAAATCAGAGTTATCATTCAATCAGAAAAATCAGCGGTTCAGACATGTAGGAATTCAAAAACTCTCAACCATACTCATAAAAACACATTGCCATTCAATAATCCTACCCCTTCTTTAGAATTTAGGTCAGGTATAATTGTAGCTTTCTATTATAATGTTCACACTTCCCAATTCAGAATACTGGATTTTCACAAAATCTAAAAAATAATCAGGCTGGAGGGCAGGTCATCTTCGGATGAGCGCTGGGAGGCCCCCGGTGCGCTGGAACCGGGCATGGAACGTTTTATGGATTCACATACACTAATACATGTTGATGGGTAGCCAGCGTACCTGGGGCTTGGGCCCGGGAGAGCCTTCTCCCGGGGTCCCCGGCCCCGTTTTGGCTGGCGGCGGTGGCCGGGCCGCGGACCGATAGCCCCGGACATAGCGACCCGCCCGGCGGCAGGTGGCTTCAAGACTCGGCATAGGGACGGGCCTGTGTGTTGGGTTATGCCGCGCCTGACGACGGGCGGGACAGCCCCAAAAAAGAATGAGAAAAAATGAGGACGAACTGTCGTAGTGAACATATTTGAAATTCTGTATTTGATGGAGATTCCACTACCTTTGTGCGCAAATGAGAATGTGATATGCCTGATTTTTTAAAGGAACTGAATACCGTGCAGCATCAGGCTGTAACGACGATAGATGGTCCCGTGATGGTCATTGCCGGTCCGGGATCTGGAAAGACGCGGGTACTGACGTACCGGATTGCGTACCTGATTGAACAGGGTGTGCCTCCGCATCAAATATTATCCCTGACCTTTACCAATAAAGCCGCTCGCGAAATGAAAGCGCGGATCGAACAGGTGGTCGGGCCCAAAGCCCGGAAATTATGGGCGGGAACTTTTCACTCGATTTTTGCGCGGATCTTGCGCATCGAGGCGGATAAAATCGGGTATCCCCGGGCGTTTAGTATCTATGATACGGATGACTCAAAAAATGTCATTAAGGGCATTTTGAACGATATGTCGTTGGATCCCAAAACATACAAGCCGAATACGATCAAAAATAGGATTAGCTCGGCCAAGTCCAATCTCATTACGCCTAAACGCTATAAAAATAATGACGATCTGATGATGCAGGATCAGTCGAATCGCATGCCCTATTTGCATACGGTATATCAGAAATATACGGAGCGCTGTTTTAAGGCAGGGGCGATGGATTTTGATGATTTATTATTGCAAATGTACCGCTTGCTGTATCAGAATCCGGATGGGGCTCGGGATAAGTATCGCGAGCGTTTTGCGCATGTAATGGTGGATGAGTTTCAGGATACCAATTCTCTGCAGTACGGCATCTTGAAATTGCTGAAAAAGTATGAGGGGAGTAATGAAAACCTGGGTATTGTAGGAGATGATGCACAGAGTATTTATGCCTTTCGAGGAGCGACTATTCAAAATATACTGAATTTTGAGAAGGATTTCCCCACGGCTCAGGTTTTTAAGTTGGAGCAGAATTACCGTTCTACGGGGCCGATCGTTGAAGCCGCGAATCAGGTCATCGGCTTTAATAGCAAGCAGATTAAGAAGAAAATCTGGACAGAGAAAAAAGACGGCGAGAAGATTCGAGTGATTAAGGCGCTGAGCGATACGGAAGAAGGGCGGCTGGTAGCGGATGGTATTCTCGAGCACAAAAACCGCCATCATTTGGCCAACAATGAGATCGCTGTTTTATATCGCACAAATGCGCAGTCACGGGTTTTTGAGGAACACCTCCGCCGTCATAATATTCCTTATAAGATTTTTGGTGGCTTATCTTTTTATCAACGGAAAGAGGTGAAGGATTTGGTGGCCTACATGCGGCTGGCCGTGAATCCCATGGATGACGAGGCCTTCAAGCGCGTGGTCAATTACCCCAAGCGAGGTATAGGGAAGACCACGCTGGCCAAAGTGTTGCACGTAGCTTCTGAGAAGGAACTGCCTGTGATTCGGGCGGTGGGGCATACCCCGCTTCCGTCCCGCACAGCAAATAAGTTGCAGTCTTTTGTCAAGATGATTCAGGGTTTTCACGAGCGATCTCAGCAAGATAATGCCTATGAGATGGTATTGAACCTCTACAAGAAAAGTGGCATTCACAAAGAGCTGAAAAATGACACCTCCATTGAGGGCCAAAGTCGCCTGGAGAATATCTCCGCTTTGCTTGACGGGGTGCAGGAGTTTTTAGAAAATGATGAAGTTGTGGAGGGGCAGGATATCAATGATAAGTCTCTGGACTCTTATCTTCAAAATATTGCTTTACTGACAGATATAGATAAGGTGGATGATGGCGAAGATCACGTGACCTTGATGAGTGTGCATGCCGCCAAGGGATTGGAATTTCCCGCCATATTTATAGTCGGACTGGAGGAGAATTTATTCCCTTCCTTTCAATCGGTGGATAGTGAGGACAGCATAGCGGAGGAGCGCCGGTTGTTTTACGTGGCGATCACGAGAGCAGAGCAGTTTTTGACATTGAGTTATGCAGGCAGTCGCTATCAGTATGGCTCAATGCGATACAATGATCCCAGCCGATTTTTAGGTGAAATAGATGAAGCGATTTTATCTGGGGCTGTGGCAGGGCGATCCACTGCTCAGGCTCAGCCGAGTTTGACACCGCGCAGTCGGGTCACTGGCATGTCGAAACGGAAAACGGGCGTTCAGGCACCTTCGACACAAAATATAGATCCTGGCACTTTTTCACCGAGTCCGATGGGCCGTATTGAGGCCGGACAGGAAGTATTGCACCTCAAGTTTGGCAAAGGGCAAGTGAAGCGAATCGATGGAACGAATGATAAAAAAGTGGCGACGATTTACTTCCCGGAAATCGATCAACCGGAACGCCGGATTATGCTGAAATTTGCGAAATTGCAAATACTAAGTCCGGCATAGCTTTTATTTATGAATGCACTTCCCTTACAAGACTGGGCCAACACTACCAAGCGACTGGCCAGGGAATTGGGTTTTGATTTTGTGGGTATTAGTAAAGCTGAACGAATGGATGAGGAGGCCCAGCGGTTGGAGCAGTGGCTGAATGAGGAGCGGCATGGTGAGATGGGCTGGATGGAAAACCACTTTGAGAAACGGGTAGACCCTCGCTTACTGGTACCCGGTGCAAAGTCGGTGGTGTCCCTGATGTATAATTATTATCCATCGGAAACGGCTGTGCAGTCGGATTCTCTTAAAATCTCACGCTATGCCTATGGTGAAGATTATCATTCCGTCGTGAAAAGGAAGTTGCGCACACTGGTTGAGGCCATGGAAGAGGCGTTTGAGCGTCCGATAGAGGGTCGCTGTTTTACGGATTCGGCACCCGTTATGGAGCGCGATTGGGCCCGGCGGAGTGGCCTGGGTTGGATGGGAAAAAATACGCTACTTATTCATCCGAGGGCGGGCTCTTACTTTTTTTTAGCTGAATTGATCATCGATGTCCCCATGGCCGCTGACTCCCCCATATCGGATCACTGCGGCCGCTGTCGCCGGTGCATAGATGCCTGTCCCACAGATGCCATTGCGGATGAGGGATACCAGCTCGATGCCTCCCGCTGCATTTCCTATCTTACTATTGAGTTGAAGGAAGAGATTCCCCCAGCGTTCAAAGGGAAGATGGAAGATTGGATTTTTGGCTGCGATATATGTCAGGAGGTTTGCCCATGGAACCGGTTTTCAAAACCCCATAACGAATCTGCCTTTGAACCCTCACCTCAACTGCCAGAAATGTCTCGGTCGGACTGGGCAGAATTAACGGAAGACGTTTTTCGGGATTTATTTAGAAAGTCGGCGGTAAAACGCACGAAGTACGCCGGTTTAAAACGAAATATTGAGTTTGTCCTCGGTGATTCTGATACAAAACAGTGAAAATTTTCAGGCCGGGTATTTAGATAATATTGTTGGCTTACTTTTACTCTTCCTCTTCCTGTCCCTCTTCATCTAAGCTAATCGTTTTGTCTTCGTACCGCCCTTTGAGGTCATCGATGACGGACTTTTTCCAAAGACGCGTTCCCGTAAAATATGCGGCACGAGTGATAACATGTGCTGCAACAGGAGCAGTTAGAAATAAAAATAAAATGATAGCCGTCACCCGCGAAGTGACTGAAATATCATTGAAGTAAACGGCCGCACTAATAAGGACGAGTCCCACTCCCAGGGTAACTGCTTTTGTCGTTACGGAGACTCGCAAGTAAAAATCCGGCATGCGGATCAATCCTATTGCGGCTAACAAAATGAAAATTGAGCCTATAGTTGACAAAAACATGATCAAGGCATCAGTCATTTTGGTCTTTCTTTTTTTGTTTAATGAGGAAATAGGAAAATGCCACGGTACCTAAAAAGGCAATGAGGGCTAGAATCATTGCGATGTCCAGGTATGTCGGTTGGTCTGTAATGATGCTATAGGTGGCAATAATCCCCAGTCCACAAGTGATGATGAGGTCTAATGCAATGACCCGATCCACAATTTCAGGTCCCAAAATCAATCGGATAAATATCAGTATGAGTGAGATACTGAGTATGGGCATGATAAAATAAAAAAGGTACTCTTGCAGAATCATCTTGTTATTTCTAAAAGTCGGCGTTCGAAGCCATTTTTGACAGAATGGATAAAGTCCTCTTTGCTTTTGATGTACATGGAGTGCACAAATAAATACTTATCATCGTCCGATACATCCACGGCGAGCGTTCCCGGCGTCATCGTGATGACATTGGCGAGCAATGTGATTTCTAGATCTGTATTTGCAGATAGCGGAATAGCTACAATTCCCGGGCTCATATGAAATTTAGGGGTGATTACATCATAAGCAACGAGAAGATTGGCTTTCCACAATTCATAAATAAAGTAAAAAAAGAAGGAGATGGTTTGCGGTATTTTTTTGAAATAACGCTTATCATCTTGACTCCGATACATAAACCACATGATTCCATAGCTCAGAACGACACCGAACACAAAGTTTCCAATCAGGAATTTTCCGGTGAGGGCCACCCAAATCAGGGCCAGTATAAAATTCATTAAGATCCGCTTAATCATAATTTTTTATTGGTTGACAGTAGGTAAAACGGTTTCAATATAGTTTTCGGGATTTTTCAAATCCATGGCAATATCCTGAGCAAGTTGAAAAATATGCTCAGCACCCAACCCAATATAAACAGAAACCAGAGTGAGTAAAACTATGGGTGTAACGAGGACCCATTTTTTCAGTATTCGCATATTGTCAAAATAGACAAAAGGGCGTCCAAGGGTTTGTCGGCCTTCTCCTTCTTTCCAAAAGATTTCGATCCAGGCTCTCGCCATAATATACAGAGTAACAAAGCTACCAAAAAACAGGAATGCAGTTAGAATATACTGCTTTGTCGTAAAGGAGGCTTCAAACAAGAACAGCTTCGGCCAAAAACCGGAGAGGGGAGGAATGCCTACAAGAGAGAAAATGGCAATCGCTATGACAAAGCTCAGTTTGGGATGAGAACGGTATAGACCTCCGAGTTTTTTTAGGTTGACCGTTCCTTTGATTTTTAGTATGAGTCCACTGATTAGAAAGATATTGGTCTTGATAATAATATCGTGAATGAGATAGAAAATCGTCCCAATGAGCGCCCATTCTGTATACATACCCAGACCGGCAACCATAAATCCGATGTGACAAACAATGAGGTACGAGATGAGCTTACGAAAATTATTTTGTTGGGCAATGGCTCCCAGGCCTCCTGAGAGTAGCGTTAGACAGGCAATAATAACCAGGATGTTGCTCAAAAAGGTATCGGGGATGAATATAAGGCTAAAGGTTCTCAGCAGGGCGTAGATGCCGACCTTAGTGAGTAGTCCGCCAAATATGGCTCCTACCGCTGAAGGTGGCGTATGGTATGCCGAAGGCAGCCAAAAGTAAAGGGGGAAAACGGCAGATTTAATACCAAAGGCAACAAAAAATAGAATTGCGGTGGTTTGGACGAGGCCTCTGTTGGGATGACTAGCTATTTGTTCAGATAGGTCGGCCATATTTAAGGTTCCTGCCAGTCCGTACAAAACAGCGACCGCTGTCAGGAATATGACAGACGACAGCAAATTCATAGTGACGTAATTTATCGCCCCTTCCAGTTGCTTTTTCTCCCCGCCGATGGTCAGCAATACAAAAGAGGAAATAATAATAATTTCGAACCAAACATATAGATTGAAAATATCTCCAGTTAGGAAGGCCCCATTAAGTCCCAGAAGGAGAAAATGAATCATGGCAAAATACCCAAACCTCATGCGGGCTTTATTGATGCTGACCATAGAAAAGATGATGACAGCAAGTCCCGATATGGCTGTGAGCAATACCAGAGTGGCACTGAGGTTGTCACAAACGAAGGTAATGCCAAAGGGAGCTTCCCATCCGCCCGCCTGTATACTGACAATGCCCTCCTGACGCACGGTTGAAAAGAGCTGAATGGAAAAGACGAGGGATAAAAACCCCGAAATCGCGCTTATTATTCGCTGAATATTCACTTTTCCCCAGAAGGCAATCAGAATGATGCCGGTCAGCAGAGGCAAGAGGATCGGTAAAATGAGTTCGTAATGCATTATTCTTGATCTCTTCGGTCAATAATATCCAAATCATCCGTGCCCACCTCCCGATATACTTTTTTGAGGGTAACAATCGCAAACGATTGCAGACCAAAACTGATGACAATGGCCGTTAAAATGAGAGCCTGAGGGATGGGGTCAGCATAAGCCTCTAACAGCATTTTGGCATCGCCCGGAATGATCGGTGGTTGCTCAGAATTGAGGCGACCTACTAAAAAAATGAGCAGATTTGCGCCATTCCCAAGCAAGATCAGTCCCAAAATAAGTTTGACTAAACTCCTTCGCAGCATCATATAGATGCCCGAGGCATAAAGAATTCCCACTAAAAGTGCGACAATTAATTCCATGATTCGTCAGAAGTTTCTGCGAGCGTGAAGATAATTAAAAGGGTTACGCCAACCACTACAATGAATACACCCAGATCAAACAATAGGGCAGTACCTAACATGCCAATAACAGGTGCCGGGTCGGGGTACCAGAGCCCGGTCATCAGTGGTTTTCCAACAAACAGAGGCATAATGGCGGCCGTAAAGGACAATGAAAGTCCAATCGGCAGTAGTACACCCGGGTGGTAAACTAAAAGCTCGCGAGCATCTTCCATTCCGTATGCAAAATAATGCAGTACTAAAGCAGTGGCAGCAACAAGTCCACCCAAAAACCCTCCGCCTGGCAAATAATGTCCCCTGAATAATATGAATAGTGAAAACAAGAGCAGTAAGGGGAGGAGGTAATGGCTTGCTGTGCGCAGGATAAGTGACTTCATAATTTAGTTACTTCTTTTCAATTTTGTGAGGTGCACGAGTACCCGGCCGTATGGTCAAATGTAAGAGGCCATAAACTCCAATGGCCGCAATTGTAATAACAGTGATTTCTCCGAAGGTATCTATCCCTCTAAAATCAACTAATATGACATTCACAATGTTTTTCCCCTTCGCTAAAACGTATGCATTATCTGCGTAATACTGGCTTATTTCGGTATTGATAGGCTCTTGAATGATCGCAAGAGCTAGAAAAGTGATAAGTCCTCCAAAAGAGAGAGCAACAATTCCATCTCGAATTCGGGCGCCGGTATTGCTGTATTTTAGGTATTTGGGAAGGCGATAGAGCACCAGAACAAAAAGCACGACTGTGAGAGTGTCGATTGCAAATTGTGTCATGGCGAGGTCAGGGGCACCAAAATCCATAAAAAACAGGGAAAGGGAATAACCAACTACGCCCAATGAGATAATGGCCATGAGTCGAGATTTGGCAAAAACTACAGCCAAAATGGAAACAAACATGATGGCCGCAATAGCAGCTTCATAAAAGCTAACCGAAGAATAACTTTTCCATTCGAGATGAATACCTACGGTGCTAAAAAACTCTGTGCCAAAAAGGCAAATCACAAAAATCAAAATTGTTAGCAAATAGTATCGAAGATATCCATTTTGAAAAAATCTGGTGTACAGAATGGCTGCTCGTTTACTGAGGTGGATGGTCAGCTGGTAGAGAGACTCCGGGGCCAGGCGGTCCGAAAGATTCCTGATTTTTAGGGATTCAGCTTTGGGCGTGTACAGAAGATATAGTCCTACACCTGAAAGTAAAGTTAGTCCGCTTAAACCCAAAATAAGATTAAATCCATGCCACAGTTTTAGGTGCACAGGAGATTCAAAAGGAGTCGCTGCCACAGATGTCACCGCACCTTGAATAATGGACTGATCTATGAACTGGGGGAGGAGGCCGAAAAGTAAACTCAGGCCTCCCAGCAGTAAAGGGGGAAACCAAATCCTAAAATCGGGTCTGCTTTTTACTTCTAAAGATGGAGGCTTTGTCCCCAAAAAAGGCTTAAGTCCCACCAACAGTCCTGCAAATACCAGGCAAATATTCGTAATAATTGCTAAACCTGTTAGCACTTCCGGTTGAATGGCGGCATGTAGTGTCGCTTCGTAGATCAGGTCTTTTCCAATGAATCCAAAGGTAGGAGGGAAACCTCCGTGCGAAAGGGCCGCCAGAATACCCGCTATGGCGATCGGCCACATATATTTTCTCAAGCCTTTAAGTTGGTTGATTTCCCGAGTTCCCGTAGAGAGGTCTATAGCACCTGTCATTAAAAACAAAGTGGCCTTATAAAGTGCATGGATGAGAATAAAGCTCATAGCAGCGATCCAGGCGTCTTCATGTCCCAGACCCAGAAGGAACACAATAATACCCAGTGCAGTTATAGTCGTATACGCCAAAATACTTTTTAGGTCAGATCGAAATAGAGAGTGGATCGCAGCATAGACCATAGTCACGCCCCCGACAATGAGTAAAGTATGATTCCATTCTATGGTGCCACCTAGTGCCGGCGTAAGTCGGGCAATCAAGTAAACGCCGGCCTTAACCATGGTTGCGGAGTGCAAATAAGTTGAAACCGGTGTAGGCGCTTTCATGGCCGCAGGGAGCCAAAAGTGAAAAGGGAATTGAGCAGATTTGGTAAAAGCACCTAATAACACCAGCGCTAAGATCCAGATGTAACTCGAATGGGATGTAAGAAAAGGGGAAAGTTCTATCCATTCGCGAATGGAATAGGTATCTGTAATTGCCCCTATGAGCATAAAACCCGTAAACAAAAACAGCCCTCCTAAGCCGGTTATGGTCAGGGCAGTCATAGCAGCTTTTCGGGATTTGGGGTTGTCATTTTGATAACCAATCAGAAAAAAAGAACTAATGCTCGTCAATTCCCAAAAAACAAAAAGGGTAATTACATTATCCGATAAGACTAAACCCAGCATGGACCCCATGAAAAAGCTCAAATAAGCCCAAAATCGGTCGAGGTCGAGGCTGTTTTTTAGGTAAGATGAACTATATAGATAAACAAGAGCTCCAATGCCTGTAATGAGTAGACTGAATAGAAGAGATAATCCATCCAGGTAGAAACTAAATCCAATATCGAGGCTGGGAACCCAGGAGTAAGACACGAATATAGGAGTCTGGCTAACAGATGGAATAAAGGATAGGAAGTAAATGAATAAACTCAGGGGAAGTAGACTCAACAGATAAGACCGCTGGCCTTTAAAAAGATGGCCAAAGGGTAAGACGAGGAGCGCCAAAATAAATCCAGAAAGTACGACTAACAGCATATTCGATTTATATCAAGGGCAAGATAAAAAAAAGAAACGCTCTTTTTTGGGGCGAAATAAAAAAAAGGAAGCCATAACGGCCTCCTTCCTTTCATACAATAAGCTAATTAGCCTTAGTTATGATATGCTGTGTTGTGTTCCAGGGAAGCACCACATTGGCTACACGTCCCTGCAGATCCGGCACCCCCCGAACAGCCTGCGCTGCATATGTAGTGAAATTCACCATTTTTTTGCGCGGGTGCACTATTTTGTTGAGATTGCTGCAAGTCTTGCAATTGATTTTGTCCTTCCAGATTGATTTGATTCTGTGGCGTTTGATTGCCTTGATTGTGGAAGGCCTGATTGTGTACATAAGCTGTACCGCAAACCGGGCATGACCCTTGAGCCGGGCCGCCACTGCCTTCGCAGTCATTTGGGCAAATGTAGTGCTGCACATCTCCACTTGAATTTGAACTCAGATCGGTGGAGGTGTTGCCGGCATTTTGGTTTTGGATAGACTGGTCAGAGGAACTGCTCGGAATATCTTTAACTACGTCGGGTCGCTCTCGCTTCTCTTCGCCACAGGCGATGAAACTCATCATAGCTAAACTAAGTAAACTCAAAACACCCCATTTCATGAATTGGGATTTTGATTTTTGCATTAAATGTCTCATAATTTCTTTTGGTTGAATTCTAAGATTGACTATACTCTTATTTGAAGAGCATATTTAAGTAATTGCAAATGTACAACTTGTAGACATCATCACCAAAAAGATCAGACCTAAGGTAAAGATCCCAATTTTTTTTGAAAAGATTTAGAGGGGGGGCACTGAAACAGCCCGTATTTCATGTCATAATTCCCAAATTAAGGCTTAAATTTGAGCTGCATTTTAAAGAGTCGAAAAAAAATACCATCTTCATGGATATAATATCAAGTTCAAATTAAGATATATGAAAAGGGTCTGGCTTCATTTTTCTTTGTGTTTAGGGGTGTTGAGTATGTTTTCGTCTTCGGTCAAGGCGCAGGATTTGTTTGTTAGTCAGTTTGATTACGCCCCTATGATGACGAACCCGGCTCAAACGGGAGATTACTTTGGGACTTTGCGAATTGGAGGCACATACAGAGATCAGGGGTTTTCGGTGACGAGTAGTCGGTTTAACACCCCCTCTTTTTACATAGATGCGCCCGTTTTTAACGGCTTTAGGGAAAAAGACTGGATTGGGGTAGGCGGCTATTTGATCCAAGATCGCTCAGGAGCTGGGCAGCTGGTGACCGGAGAGTTTCAATTTAGTGGGGCGTATCACTTATCATTAGCAAAGAACAGTTTCCGATATTTCACTCTTGGGATTCAAATGGGGACGTATTCCAGGAGTTTTCGAAGAGCCAATAACCTGCGATTTGGAGATGGGTTAGGCGAAGGGCAACAAAGTACAGATTTAGCTCGGGCCTCCACTCAGGGCCAACCCAGATGGAGTTTTGCTATTGGGGGAATGTTCAGGGCCCAGGACGAGAATGGAAATGAATTTCGACTCGGTGGAAAGGTCGGGCGGTTTTTTAGACATGACTATTCCATTTTTCAACGTGGAGGTCAGGGCGGAATGGGCGGACAAGGTGGTTCTACAGGAAACCCCGAGCCCATTGGGCCCGGTCCCGGTGGAGTGGGTGCTGGAGGAGCTTTTACAAGAATCCCCCTTCGATTTACCGGCCATGCCTCTTACGATATCGGACTGGACAACGGAATAATTTTAACTCCTCAGGCTATTTTTCAATTAATGGATAATTTTACGGAGACTACCATACAAGTTCGTTCCGAAATTCCCGTTAATGAAGAAAAAGAAATCTCTGTTTTGGCTGGAGCGGGGTATCGCTTTAGCGATGCAGCGCAGTTGCTTTTCGGTGTAAAAGTGAAAGAACTGCAGGTTTCTCTGGCTTATGATATGACAACCTCAGCATTGGCGCAAGCGAATAACCGAGTAGGTGCGTTGGAACTGGGTGTGATGTGGATTGTTAAAATTGATAAAGAACCCGATGTGACTCGGAGAATTTTCTGTCCGAGGTATTAATTGATGTCTATGAATCATTTCAAAATGAAATACATATTAGCACTTGTTTTTTTTAGTATAGCGATCACGTTATCTGCTCAACCTTACCGAGAGGCAACCTACGAAGCAAAATTGGCCGCTGCAGATCAGTTGGCAGCGGAGGGGTTTTATTTAGATGCCGTTGACATGTATCGGGAATGTTACAGCGATTCCAGGGATTTATCTCTTTTGGCGACCATCGCACACTGCGAGTATTTGTACCGAGATTTTAGCCGGTCTAAGCGATCTTTTGAACGTGTATTTAGAAAGGTAAAAAAAGACGAAGTTCCCGAGCTCGTATTTATGTATGCTCGTATTTTGAAAATGGAAGGGGATTATGAAGATGCTTACCGCCATTTCAATATTGTACTGGATAACTCATTGAGTGACTCTTTGAGTACGTTATGTACGAATGAAATCGAAGGCATGAAAATGGCATCTGATTTTGAGCCCAGGTATGATTTATATGTTGAGCCCATCGACAAAACCATTAACACTGCTTTTTCTGATATGGCGCCGGTCGAGGGACCGGGAGGACGCTTGTATTATTCAAATTTCGACCGAAATTCTTATGTGGAATTTGAAGCAGAGGGCGAAGAGGATGAAAAGCGGTTTGCAAAAATTCGATTTTCTAAGCAAAACGACAAAGGAGAATGGGAAAAGCCCGGTGAAATGGAGGAGGATATTAATTATGACGGTTATCACATAGGTAGTCCGTCTTTTTCAGTTGATGGTTCTCAAATGTTTTTTACCCGGTCGATTATTCGAGGGAAGTCTGTGGTGGAGTCTGATGTGTACACTTCATTTTACGATGGAGTGAATTGGACAGCTCCGGTTCGCTTGAATGGAATCAATGGAGAATACCCGGTTTTACACCCGGTTCCAGGAGAATTGTACGGTGAAAATGTGTTATTTTTCGTCTCGGATCGGCCAGGGGGCTCTGGAGGCTATGATATTTATTACGCGCCGAAAAGAGGTGAGAACACCTATGGCTTAGCTGTTAACCTTGGAGAGGAAGTCAATTCTCTGGGAGATGAGTTTAGCCCTTTTTACACGAATGGGTATTTATATTTTTCATCAGATGGTCATCCTACTATGGGAGGGATGGATATTTTCAATTCTGAGTGGGATGGGGAGAAATGGTCCAAGCCTGATAATATGGGTTTGGGCTACAATTCTCGTTACGATGATTTTTATTACAAGTATAACTACGAGACGGATAAAGGGTTTCTGGTATCCAACCGATCCAATGATAAAATCAGGTCCCTGAGAGGTGATCATTGTTGCGACAATATTTACACAGTAGGTATTAAGGATATAGAGATTGACGTCCTGGTCAGCACATTTGCTGATAAAGAGCCCCTGAAAGGTGCTACCATAGAGGTCGCCGAGGTTAATCAATCCGGAGAAATTATTAGTTCCAATAATGCTTCCAGCGAAAAAACGAATACGTTTAAATTCCGTCTGCAGGCTGATAAGAGATATCGCGTTTACACGTACAAAGATGGCTTCGTAAAGGACTCCATTGAAGTCAATACGATGGGGATGACCAAATCCTATACCTTCAAGAAGCAATTTAGCTTAGAACCTGCTGAACCTGAAACCGAGATTGTTACCATCAATCAGCCTATTCGGATGAGCAATATCTATTACGATTACGATGATGATAAGATTCTGCCCGATGCCGAAAGTGATCTCAATAATTTGTACGATTTGATGCAGGACTACCCTGAAATGGTCATCGAACTCTCTTCTCATACTGATGCCCGGGGGGTTGACGCCTATAATATGGATTTATCGCAGCGAAGAGCAAATAATGCCAAACGATGGCTGGTGCGCAAGGGTATTGATAGTGAACGAATAGTGCCCAAGGGGTATGGAGAAACTCAAATTCTGAATCAGTGTACAAATAACGTGGAATGTACCGATGAGGAACACCGAAAAAATCGCCGCACGGAATTCAAAATTATTGAAGGTCCGGAAACGATTGAGATCAAAAAAGAAGTTATAAAAGGAACAAATCGGACGCCGAAAGGTAAGCTGGAAATCGATAATGATTAAATGGATGCGAAATAGCTAAGATGATGAAAACGTCTAATGTTTACATATATAGTTTACTACTTTCCTCTGTGCTTTTGTGCTCATACAATTTGAATGGGCAAGCATTTGGTGGCCAAGCTGATCATATTCCTGCCAGGGCGGTAGGTGGACCGAATTTTCAATTTGGGGACCCTTCATTGGAATTCGAGGAACAGTTTCATGATTTTGGGCAGATCGTGAAAGGGGAAAAACCCAAGCATACATTTGCTTTTTACAATAGAGGTACTGCGCCCCTTATTATAGATATGGTATCAGCTTGTGAGTGCACGGAATTAGACTGGACCCGATCACTTGTTTATCCCGGCAAAAAGGGACACATCTACGTCGAGTACGATAGCTCGGACAGAGAGGGAGAACAAGAGGTGACAATGGATGTCATCGCTTACAAGATGTTGCCCGAGCAGGAAGAGCCCCTCGAGGAGGATATGATTTTGGCACAGGCCCGCTTTCGAGTTTTTGTCAAGGAAAAGGAGTAGTGTTCCTCTCATTCAATAGTGGCTCAAGTCTTAATACTACCGGTAATGGAATCAATCCTGGAATCTTTACAGAACCTGGGATATATTCAAATCCTTGCTTTTTTATTTGCTTTGGTTTATATTTTTCTGGCCGCTAAAAATTCAATCGCCTGCTGGATTTTTGGTATTTGTAGCAGCGGGTTATGGGCATACGAGGCTTGGTTTGAGTACGATTTATTATACGACTCCTTATTGAACCTCTTTTACGTTGTAATGGGGGGCATCGGCTGGTGGCAGTGGATGCAAAAAAAATCAGAAGGGGGGCAATTTGGCATCATTAGACTTTCAATAACTACCCACCTGTATATTTTACTGTTTGGAAGCGTTCTGAGCCTATTAGCAGCTTTCATTGCTGAGGCCTACACAAATGCCAGCTTGCCATTTATTGATGCACCAACGACCGTTTTCTCCATCATTGCCACATTCTTGTTGATAAAAAAAGATATCGGGAATTGGGTATACTGGATTATTGTGGATACAGTATACATTGGAATTTACATTCAGAAGGGGGCACTACTCTTTGCCATATTATTTGGTATCTACACAGTAATGGCCATTGTGGGATGGAAAAATTGGCAAAAATTATCCTCCCACTAATCCCAAACCGTGGCATTGTCCCAGCCCTGTAAAAACGTACAACTATACTTAGTGGATATCAAATCATTTAATATCTTTGCGACAATTTAGACAGCGGTTTCTAAGACCGATTTGAGATTAGTTTTAGGCTGCACATTGTAAGGATTCAATTCGTCGTATGAAGAACGTTATTTCAAAAGTCTACTTCACTTTAATTTCCTGTGTGGTTTTATTTCCATTGGAAGTCATGGCACAAGGGAATTCAGGGTATAGTTGGGGAAGTTATGGTTTGATTGCTGCTGCCGTTGTAGCTGTTCTGGGAGCTGTGGTCGTGGTCTCTGAAAATCTATTGAAAGTGGAAGCAAAGCGCAGTGGAGTGGATCTCAAATCGAATGCCAGCTCGTCCTCTTCAGGGCTTAAGCGTTTATTCCGAGGATCATTGCCGGAATACTTAAAGGGGGAAAGTTTAATTGAATTAGATAAAGGTTACGATATTCCTTTATCCGGGAATGTAGACAAACCCGATCAAATAGAAGAAGTTCATACCAAGCGATATGCTATTCAGCCTCCGAATTATAGAGGAATTCGACCAATTCCAAAACTTGAAATTGAAGAGGGCACGACAGTAAAAGCCGGAGATCCAGTGTTTTTTGACAAGTCAAATCCAGATATCAAGTATGTATCTCCAGTCAGTGGCGAGTTTATAGAGTTACAGCGAGGGGCAAAGCGAGCAATTACGAACCTTGTTTTTTTGGCAGACACTGACGCGACTACCTACAGAGAGATTCCAGATTTTGATTTGGAAAACGGCTCCAGAGAAGAGCTGAAAAAGCACTTAATGGCTTATGGCTGTTGGCCTCTAATCAATAAGCGTCCCTTTGACGTAATTGCTGATCCCGAAGAGGATCCCAAAAATATTTTTATCTCCACTTTTAATACGGCACCCCTGGCGCTCGATCTCAATATTGCAGTCGAGGGTCGGGAGAAGGACTTTCAAGCCGGACTGGATGTTTTGGCAAAACTAACGGATGGCTCCGTTTTCCTTGGTTTGGACGGAAGAAAAGCCACTGCACCCTCAAGCGCTTTTACGGATGCTCAAGGAGTTGAAAAAGTATACTTTAGAGGCCCGCATCCAGCAGGCAATGTTGGTGTACAGATGCACCATATTTCTCCTGTTGCAATGACTGACGTGGTCTGGACTCTCGGAGTTCAGGATGTGATTACCATGGGGGCTGTTTTTACTGAAAACAAATTTAAAGCAGATCGAGTAATTTCATTAGCCGGAGCTCAGATTGAAAAACCGACTTATATTCGAACGAAAGTGGGGGCGAGTTTAAACGAAATTTTGTCCGGTAGATTACAAGAAGGTGACAACCGTATTATAGATGGTGATGTTCTTTCAGGTGAAAGAAAGGAAGGTGATCATATGTATATTAATGCAAGTTCTGATCAAATTACCGTTATTCCTGAAGGGAATTATTATGAGCCTTTTGGATGGTTAATTCCCAATAAGCTAAGACCCACAGTATCAAGAACATTTCCTAACTTTTTGATTCCGGGTCTTAAGTTTGATGGTGATACAAATACTCACGGCGAAAAGCGAGCTTTTGTTGTGACCGGACAATACGAAAAGTTGCTACCGATGGACATCTATCTGCAGCACCTGATGAAGGCAATTATGGTTAATGATTTTGAGCGAATGGAGGGATTAGGGATTGCAGAACTCAGTGAAGAAGATGTGGCTCTGGCAGAGTTCGCCTGCACATCCAAGATGCCATTACAGAAAATTTTGCGAGAGGGATTAGATTACGTCAAAACACAAATGTAGTTCCCACAAATTATAGGATAGTATGAGTAAGATAGCAAAAACAATTAAGGATCGATTTGAGCCCAAGGAAGGCACCTTGGCCCACACGGCATTCGATGCTTTTTTTACCTTTTTATTTGCCCCGAATAAAACCACATCAGGCGGAGTACATATTCGAGATGGCATGGATCTGAAGAGGACTATGGTACACGTCGTAATTGCCTTGCAGTTGTGCTACGTGGTAGGGACTTATAACATAGGTCACCAGCATTTCACAGCACTAGGATTACACGAAGGCTTTTTTGAAGCAATTCATTTGAAGTTAGCCTATGGTTTGATTCAATTAATTCCCATATTTATCGTAACTCACGTCGTGGGTTTAGGGATTGAGTTTTTCTATGCCTTCAAGAAAGGACATTCGGTAGAAGAGGGTTTTTTGGTCACGGGTGCTTTAATTCCTTTAATAATGCCTCCGGACATTCCTCTTTGGATTTTAGGGTTGTCGGTTGCTTTTGCCGTTATTTTAGGTAAAGAAGCCTTTGGCGGAACAGGGATGAACGTACTGAATATTGCGCTACTCTCCCGAGCCTTCATTTTCTTTGCATACCCGGCAACCATCGCTGGGGATCAGGTTTGGGTCAGTGGATTTGAGACCATCGCCCCGGGTGTAGAAGCTAGTTACAATTGGTTTCATACCGGATTTTTTAACGGAATTTTCGAGGCTGTCGGATGGTCGTTGTTTGAACCGGGCGGCGTTATTGTAGATGGTTTTACAGGTGCTACACCTCTTGGTCTTGCTTACGAAGGAGGATGGGAGGCTGTAACCCAGGTTTACAGTGAATCTCAACTTCTTTGGGGTGCTATACCGGGTTCAATTGGAGAGACAAGCAAGCCTGCTGTGCTGATAGGTGCTGCTTTCATTTTAATTACAGGAATTGCTTCCTGGCGTATAATGATTAGTATGATTATTGGAGCGGCTGGAATGGCTATGATAATGAATGCCTGGGGTGCGAGCCCTTTTATGGAGGTGCCCTGGTACTACCAATTTTACATGGGAAGCTTCTTCTTTGCCATGGCATTTATGGCAACTGACCCGGTAAGTGCGGCTTCAACAAATCGAGGAAAATTAATATATGGTCTTTTAATAGGTGCTATTGGTATGATCGTTAGGGTGTGGAACCCGGCATACCCCGAGGGATGGATGTTGTCGATTCTTCTCCTCAATGTTTTTGCACCCTTAATTGATCACTACGTATTAGAATCAAACATCAATAAAAGATTAAAACGTGCATAGTACAAACTACGTTATCAAATTTGTTTTGGTTATGACTTGTGTAGTGGCACTCGTGCTTGCTGCGATGGCTACACTTCTCAAGCCTATCCATAAAGCGAATGAGGCACTTTATAATAAAAGAGCCATTATTCAAGCTGTTGAAACCCGTCTTTCAAAACCTGTAGCGGAAATGACAGATAAAGAAGTAGACGATGTTTTTCAAGAAAATGTCGAACAGTTCGTTATCAATACAGACGGTGAACGACTCACTGAAGAGCAGGTCGAAGAAGCGGGCTATCCGGGAGGAAAGGCTGAAAATGTCGACATGGCAAAAGAGAAAAAGAAGCCTGCCGAAAACCGGATTTTACCCGTGTTTAAGTACGAAAATGAAGGAGAAGCATCTTACATACTTTCCGTCCGTGGGAACGGTCTGTGGGACGCCATCTGGGGTAATATTGCATTTCAGTCAAATCTGAATACTGTGGTTGGGGCAACCTTCGATCACAAAAGTGAAACCCCCGGATTAGGTGCGGAAATTAAGGATAATCCAAATTTCCGAGAGCAATTTCAGGGAAAAGAAATTTTTGAAGAAGATGGAGATTTTGTATCCATCACCGTTCGCAAAGGAGGCGCAAAAGATCCTGACCACGAAGTAGATGGTATTTCGGGGGCAACGATAACCGCTGACGGAGTTACAGATATGTTGGAGAACGGCCTTAAAAATTACATGGCATTTATTGAAAAAAATCGGTCTGGAAAGACTGTAAATTAATGAATATGGCACAAGAAACGCAAACCGCCAAGGAAGAAGTAAAAGAGAAAAAACCCTTAATCGGTAAACAGGAACGAAAACTGCTTACCGACCCATTAACCGATAATAATCCGATAACCGTTCAGGTGTTGGGAATATGTTCTGCTCTAGCCGTGACGACTTTGGTTTACCCCTCAATTATCATGGCAGTAGCGGTTATTTTTGTGATGGTCTTTGCAAACTTGACCACTTCTCTTTTGAGAAACTATATCCCAAAACAAGTGCGGATGATTGTTCAGCTTGTTATTATTGCCTCACTTGTTACTATCGTAGAATTGAGCCTGAAAGCATTAAACTTTGCTGTCTACAAGCAATTATCTGTATTTATTGGGCTTATCATTACGAATTGCATCATCATGGGTCGCTTGGAGGCTTTCGCTTTAGCCAATAAGCCCTGGCAATCTATGCTAGATGGGCTTGGAAATGCGGTTGGGTATGGTGCCATTTTGATTATCGTAGCTTTCTTCCGCGAATTATTCGGGAAAGGAAGCCTCTTTGCAGGTAGCCCCATCGAATTTAAAATCATTGGCCCAACGCAAGACTTTCTGATTAATACTTCCGAAAGTATGCTGTTTGGCTGGTACACAAATAATAACCTGATGGTATTATCGGTGGCGGCGATGTTTATTATCGCCATTTTAATCTGGGTACAGCGATCTTATAATCCCGAATTGGTTGACGTTTCATAAAACTATAACATGGAAGAATTAAATATTTTTATCAAATCGGCCTTCATAGAAAACATGGTACTCAGTTACTTTTTGGGTATGTGTTCTTACCTCGCCGTTTCTAAATCCGTCAAAACCGCTTTTGGTTTGGGTTTAGCTGTAATCTTTGTCTTGGGTATTACCATGCCTATAAATTGGCTTATTACTGAATACCTACTCAGTGAAGCCGGATTGTTTGGTGTCGATTTAACCTTTTTGCGGTTTATACTGTTTATTGCAGTAATTGCTTCTATGGTTCAGCTCGTAGAAATGGTAATCGAAAAATACTCTCCGGGATTATACACCTCTTTGGGAATTTTTCTACCACTGATCACAGTAAACTGTGCTATTCTGGGAGGCTCCCTATTTATGGTATCCAGAGAGTATAATTTTACAGAGTCTGTGGCCTTTGGTATAGGTGGCGGTTTTGGATGGTTCTTAGCCATCATAGGAATCGCAGCGATCCGAGAGAAAATTAGATATTCCGATGTACCTCCGGGATTGCGTGGTCTGGGAATGGCTTTTTTGTTAACAGGTTTGATGGGAATCGCCTTCATGGCTTTGATGGGAATAGATCCAGCTTTATTAGCAGCCGGAGGTGAAAACTAAAAATAGATGAATATGATACTTGCTATTTCGTATATGCCTATTGTTTGGGCCGTGGTGGTCTTTAGTCTTCTGATTTTGGGATTAGCATTTATGTTGATTCTAGCTCGGCGACGTTTGGTTCCTCAAGGCGATGTAGATATTATTATCAACGGGGACGAAGATAAACCTCTGAAAGTTAAACCTGGAAGCAATTTACTTTCCGTTTTAAGTGACGAGAATATATTTTTACCCTCTGCTTGCGGGGGTGGTGGAACTTGTGCAATGTGCGAATGCCACATCGATGAAGGTGGAGGAGATGTACTTCCAACAGAGATGAATCATCTAACTCGTAAAGAGGCGGCTGAGAATAAGCGTTTGGCCTGTCAGGTAAAAGTACGGGAAGACATGCGTATCCGTATTCCGGAGGAAATCTTTGGTATTCAAAAATGGGAATGTGAAGTGGTTTCTAACTATAACGTAGCCACTTTTATTAAGGAGTTTGTTGTGCGTTTACCTGAAGGTGAGAATCTAGATTTTCAACCTGGTGGTTATATCCAAATTGATGTTCCTGAGATAACCGTAGATTTCGCGAATGATATCGATATTAAACCTCACCCCGAAGATCCTGCCGGCCCAGAAAAATTTAAAGAAGACTGGGACAGCTTCAATTTGTGGGAGCTGAAAATGGTAAATACGGAAGAACAGTTTCGTGCATACTCCATGGCTAACCACCCTGCAGAAGGTGACATTATTAAATTGAATATTAGGATCGCTACCCCGCCTTGGGATCGATCTAAAAATCAGTGGATGGATGTTAATCCGGGTGTCTGCTCTTCATACGTATTTGGTTGCGATCCGGGCGACAAGGTTACGATTTCTGGACCTTATGGCGAGTTCTTTATTAAGCCAACTGATAAGGAAATGATTTACATCGGCGGTGGAGCCGGTATGGCGCCCTTACGATCTCATTTATTCCACCTGTTCCACACTGAAAAAAATCGAGATCGCAAAGTCTCTTTTTGGTACGGTGGTCGATCGAAGCGAGAGTTATTCTACGTCGATGAGTTTAGAGATATAGAAAAAGAGTTTGATAACTTTAGATTCGAAGTGGCTTTGTCTGAGCCACTTGAGGAAGATAACTGGAAAGTGAAGGAAGACCTCGATAGCGAGGGTGATGGATTCACGGGATTTATCCACCAGGTGCTCATCGAAAACTATTTGAAAGAGCATCCAGAGCCGGAAGAGGTTGAATATTATTTCTGTGGACCTCCGTTGATGAATGCAGCTGTAATCAAAATGCTTGATGACTATGGAGTTCCTGAAGAAAACATCTCATTCGATGATTTCGGGGGATAAAACGTGCCTCCTTTTATGTTCTTAAAGAATAATTTGCAAAAGCCGATGAATCTCATCGGCTTTTGCTATTTTTTAGCAAAAAGAAACTCATAAAAGTACTCGTTTTCATCCTGCCAATGGTACTTAAGGCTAAGTCCTGCTGAAGATCCTAATTTTTCTAAATCCGCAATGGAATATTTCCTGCTTATTTCTGTTTGAATGTAAGTCCATGGCGGTAAAGTTATCACTTCACTGCTATTTGGTAAAGGGATGGATTGTTCTGTTCGGTTGGTTAGAAAAACATGGACTTCGCGTTTCCGGGGGTGGTAATATGAATAAAAACAAAAGTCTGCAGGATTTAAATCAATCCCAAAAGCATCATTGATGCGGTGAATTAAATTGAGGTTGAATGAGGCTGTTTTTTTATTCTTGTCGTCGTAAGCTGCCGAAATTAAGTTTGGATCTTTAGCTTTATCTGCCCCTATCAATGCCTTATCCTCTGTCTTCATGGCCTTTCCGATACGTTGGATAAGTTCTTCTTCTTCTCTTTTTGTGTAGTTTCCGATATTCGACCCTAAAAATAAGAGCACACTGGAGTGATCTCTCGAAATGTGTTGTAAAGCATCGTCATTATATCCGGGCCTGGGATTAATACGGATGTAATCATACTTTCCCTCTAATCGAGTTGTCAATTGATTCAATATGGTGGGATCTATATCTACGGGCTCATAAACACAGGGGAACTTCCTTCGGTCCATAGCATCCAATAATAACTCTGTTTTACGGCCATCTCCCGCACCTAATTCCATAATTTGAAGCTCACTGGAAGCTCCTTGAATGAAATGATCTACGATTTCATTAGCCTTATTCTCAAAAATATTCCATTCTGCCGGGGTGAGATAGTATTCCGGCTGTTCCATAATCGATTGAAATATGAGGCTGCCTTTCTCGTCGTACAGGTACTTTGAGGGTATGCGCTTCCTCTTTGAACGGAGGCCTGAAATAATATCTTGAATAAATTGTTTTTTCATAATTCACATAAACTACTGAGAAATGTCCTGTTTAGCCTGGTTTAACATGCGCCTGATGCCTTGGCGAATCACATTTTCCGGACGGCATAAATTCACTCTAAAGCCTCCATCGCTAACCCCAAAACTCCATCCGGGATTAACCCAAACTTCGGCTTCCGATTTTAGGTTATGGACATACTTTTTTTGCAGATCTATTGGCCCTTGAATATCAATATACGCATACATACCGGGCGCTCTGGGTCTTAATTTCAATCCCGTCTTGTCATCCCACTCCTCATGAAGGACAGCCCACCGGTCCGATAAGGTTTTATCCAGAAGGAGGCGGATCTTATCCTCATCAGCTTGTGCTTCCAATGCCATATACTGCGAAAACAGTGCCGCCCCATAGCTGCTGCTATAGTGAAAAGGAAAGAGAGCTTTATATACAGCGGGTTCAGCCAGCAAATATCCAATTCGAAATCCAGCTAAGCCGGTAGCCTTAGAGTACCCGTGTACGATAATGCTTTGGTCTAAACCATGAAGGCTAGACCAGGATATATAATCGTCATCTGAAGTTACATACCAGTCATAGATCTCATCGGATAGCACATAGTTCGTTTTACTTTCATACACCCAATCGGAAAGCACTTGCAGGTAATCTTTTGGGAAAATATATGAAAGGGGATTGGATGGATGGGTCAGAAGAAACAAAACAGGTCCAGAGACTTTCAGTTTGTTCAACTCGGTCTTGAGCTCCGGAGCAGAAGTTGATGTGGAATACGAAAAGGGAATGTCTAAAAGTTGGAGTGTATCCGCAAAGTACCCCCAGGAAGGATGCTGGAGAAGAACAGTTCCCCCAATGGACTTGAGCCATAGTAAGGAACTAAAAATCGCCTCTGTTCCTCCGGATGTGATCATAACTTGACGAGGAGATAATCCTCCTTTCACACCTCGCGTTTTGTATCGGCTGGAGATCGCTTTTTGTAATGCTGGAATACCCTGAAACCCGGCAATTGAATAATAGTCGGCCCGATCTGCCCCTCGCTTCCACTTCTGTTGCCAGTTCCTCAGCTCCGGGAGTTCATTCGTGCCGTAAGAAAAATTTAAGGTGGTATCTGCCATCTATCTTTTATTTTGCTAATCGAATACCCGAAAATTGCCATTGCTTATCCGGGTGAAAGAAATTGCGATATGTCGAACGGTAATGTCCGGGGGCAGTCGCCACGGAGCCACCACGCAGAACCATTTGATTCACCATGAACTTGCCATTATACTCTCCGACTTCGCCCTCCCATGCCTCAAAACCGGGGTATGGAGAATAAGCTGAGGATGTCCATTCCCAAAGTTGATTGCCATCTCGAAGCTGATCATCCACCAGCTCTCGCTCTGCTTCCGAGCACAATCTCGATCCTGCCCACTGGGCGAAAGCCATAGCCTCATAATAACTAATATGCGATACAGGAGCTTCCGGTCTCCAGTCTACCCGTCCGGCACAGCTATACTCCAACCAATGGCCATTCTTATGAATCCAATAAAGAGGATGCGATATATTGTTTTCCTGCCGCCACGCCCATCCATCGGATAGCCAAAGTAAAGGCTTTGCGTAGCCGCCCGCCTTTATAAACTCCATATAATCTCGATTAAGGACAGGAGAGCGACTCACCTCAGCCTTCACCTGGTATACAGAATGGCGGGGATATTCATTATCGAAACAAAAACCCCCAGATTTCGACCCGATTTCTCGAATTCCCTCTTGAATAGAGATCCAACCAATACCTTTTACCTGAGGTTCTATGAGTGGTGCCTCAAGAAAACCCGTATCTATATAATTTTGAAACAGAATGTATTTCAAATCAGTAATTAATAGCTCCTGATGTTGCTGCTCGTGCTGCATTCCCAGCATCACTAACTCACCGCAATATCCCGTCTTTCCCTTTCCATCTAAAAATCCAGCCATGGCCTCGTCTACGTGTTTTCTATAATCAAATATCCGTTGAAGTGCCGGGCGCGTTTGATAGCCCCTTCGGCCGCGATCTACCCGATTGCCCTGACTGTTGTAATAGCTATTGAATAAAAAGTTGAAAACAGGATCAAACTCTTGATATCCCTCTACCTCGGGCAGTAAAATAAATCGCTCAAAAAACCAACTGGTGTGCGCTAAATGCCACTTCGCCGGACTCACATCCTCCATGGGCTGAACCACCGTGTCTTCCGGTTCCAGATTTTGGCAAAGCTCCAATGTCCGTTCTCGCACCTTCTGGAAATCGGCTAGGCTGGGAAAGTATTTTTTTTCTATAGAGAGTTGCATTTTCTTTTTCTTTTCATGGTTACGAAGGCCCTCCCAATGCCTTACTTAATTCCCTTAATGATACTCAAAAAGGATCGAAAAATAAAATACATAATAGTGGAACACCTCATTCTCTTCTTAACACTAAAAGGTGATAATTGATAATAATTGGCTTAGTAGTTACTACTTAAGCCCCGGATGTTTCCCCACATCCGGGGATTTTTTTCAGCTACTCGAAAGCCATTTTATATATTTTTTTGGGGGTGCCCGCCACCTTGAGTGGCGGTCGGGCTATGCGGTGCTGCGCAGAGCTTGGCCCTGGCGGGCCGCTCACCAGCAATGCGCCAGTGTCATTACCCTTTATAAACTATAGAACAATGTACTTCGATTCTCCATACTGATTTAGTAGTAATACCCCTGGAGAATATAGTGGTAATGACACTTGGCCTTCGCAGTTGGTGGCGCACCTACTATCCCTCACCCAACGCTCTTTACAATACGATCAATTATTATGCTCATATTCCTTTGCATTAACGGGAATGGCCCGGGAAAACAGTAAAAGCTGCGGAGAAGCAAATTCCCCTAAATATGGATGTCCAAATGCTTTGTAACATGAGATCACGCTTTTTTGTGCATCACAGATTGGCCGTCTTGCCGATAAGCGATTGGCGAAAGGCTTAGGATGGCCTGGCGCGTGGGCCCCGCAAGGGGTGGGAAGGGCCACCTGCCTCAGGCGGGTGGGTCCGGATGATCGCCTTGGCGATCTCGAGGACGAAACCCCTGGACGACCCGACCCGGAGCCCGTATTTTAACGGGCGGAGGGATGCGGCCTAAACATAAAAAAAACTAATCGAGCCCCATGACAAAAATAGGTTTCAAATAGGGAGAGGTGGACATGCCGCCGGGATTGATGCCGGGCTGGCCTTCGGGGATGTCGCGATCTCGTTCGCTGAAGTATTCGATCCAGGCTGGGTGAAAGGCCTTGCCGTCGGGGGTCTTGAAGGTCATGGGCCGGAGGGAAAATAGTGGGGAATCCGAGAGTGCAAAGGCATCGTAAAGCAGCTCTGAACAATAGTATTTGTCGTCGCCGTATACATAGAAGGGATCATAGGCCTGGCCTTCTTTTTCGTCGATAAACCTGAGGGCCTGTGGAATGCGGTCGCGGTAATCATTTTTCAAGCGCATGACAAGAAGCTGCGGGGTACCTTCTTTTTCACATCGCTGAATAAATTCAGATAAGGGGGTCCAAACGACTCCCATTGAAATCGCCTCACCGACCCAGATATTATTTTTTGTTTTTTTGACTAAGCCGACATGGGAAAAATCATATCCATCATATCCATCGGTAACCCCTTCAATGGCTTCGCAAAGTGGGCCATCCAGGTCCTGGAAAATAAAATCACCATCGGATAATATGATTTCCAGACGATGCATGTAGCTCTGGGCCTTGGAAAAAGGCAACTGTAAGGCAAGGAACATGGAGAGTATGAGGAGTCGCATAGCACAAAGGTACAGGAAATTGTCTTTTTGGGAAAAGGACTTGGTAGACTGCCTGAGATTTCGTATATTATATAGTCTAAAATAAGAATAGATATGAAACAATATGAGACTTTAAGTGAGGCGACAAATGCCTTACAGAAGAAGGGGTTTTCGGAAGATTTTAATAGCTGGGATCAAAATCGTTTGCTCCAATATGTGAAAGGCGCAAATGACAGGAGTATTGAAATCAAAGAATTTCACCGCTTCGAGGGCACCAGCGATATGGGATCAAATACCATCGTTTATGGGTTGGAAACTTCAGATGGTGTGTGTGGCGTATTGGTTGACGGTTATGGTACTTATTCCGGACAGACCGTTTCCAAAGAGGTGATTAAGGGCTTGGAAATGCACAGACAGGCCTATGAAAAAGGAGAGTAGGAGTATTATTTCAAGCAGAGGTTTAGCATACATAAAGTATGCGTTTCCTCAGTTTCTTTTCTTTTTATTATTTTTATAGAAAGAACATGTAAAAACTCTTTCTATGAAAACTTTTTATCGTCTTGCGATTTCATTTATTATTTTTCAATTTTTCTTTATCTCCTTCCCGGGGTGGAGTCAGCAAAGGGGCTTTTCACCTGAGATTGATCAGTTTATTGAGAAAAAGCTGCATCATCTGATACGGGTGGAAGATGTAGATGGTTTTCTGGAGATGGCTAAAAACAATCCGGAGCGCCTAATGGAAATGCAGGCCGAGGATCAGTCGAGAAGAGCGGCTAGGGGAGAGGCGCAAGGCCGGGAAGTTGTAGTGAGTGATATAAACTTGCCGGAATCTGAATTGCACGCCGTAATGAACCCCCAGGATTCGAATCATATTGTGATTGGCGTGATGCGACAAGATCCATCTTCATTTACGGCTCCACTTACCACCCCTATTTATTATACGCGCGATTTTGGCCAAAGCTGGGAGATGTCTTCTTTTCGGGGCGAATTTCCGGGTCTGGGATTATGGGCCGGAGGAGGTGATCCGGTATTAGTTTATGATAGCAAAGGCGTTATTCACTATACCTGGTTAGTTATTGATCTCAATACCGGGACTTTTAGAGCTACAATTGGTCTTTACCATATGACCTCGGCCGATGGTGGAGAGAATTGGGATTTTCAAGGCGTGACCGATGTTTCAAGTGATTTTGACCTCCTGACCTTTGATGGGATCGATAAGTTTGTGGATAAACAGTGGATGGCGGTAGATGATAGTGAAGGGAGTAACCGCGATAATGTTTACATGGCATATGTCGCTCTGGAATTCGATTCTACCAGTGTGAATTATGTGATGAACGTTGCTACCAAATATGCTGATAGCATGCAGTTTTCGGACCCTGTTATCATTAATCCGGAGGGGTTTTTATTCTCTCAATTTGCTAGCATTGATGTCGACCAAAGTGGTCGGGTACATGCAACCTTCGCGGGAAGTAAAGATTCCATCAATTATGGGATGTACCATACGTATTCTGAAGATGGCGGACAGAGCTTTTCCCGGCCCCGTTTGATTTCCCCGTTTACTCTGCCCGAATTGACTTATATCGATCCGGATTTTTCTATTGTTGGCGTTCAGGAACGCTTGTACGCCTGTCCGCACGTTATTACAGATCACAGTGAGGGACAAATTCATTCTGGCCGGATTTATTGTTTTTGGACGGCAAATGGCGTTCAAGATCCTAGAGGACTGGACTTAGACATTTATTATTCTTTTTCCGATGACGGTGGTTTGAGTTGGACGCCGGCTTTTGTGTTGGATTCCGAAAATGCAGTGGGTTCCCATCAATATTATTCCAGTATCAACACGACCCCCTCAGGTCGTATTGTTGCCACCTATTATGATCGACAGGCGGGGGGAGATGACCGGATGACGGATTACGTGCTGACGCAATCGGATGATGGCGGTATCAGTTGGACGGAACCTGTTGTTTTGACCGGAGCTTCCAGCGACTTCAGTGTAATCGGATCGGAAAATTCAGATTTCGGCATTGGAGAATATAATCAAACCTTGGTGACAGACTATCAGGCTATTCCGATTTGGGCTGACGGGAGAACAAATGATGGGAATATTAATGTATATGCTGCTTTTGCTCCATTCAATGAAGACTTTTCGGTCAGTGTGGAAAATTGGTATAATATCGGCACGAACTGGGAGGTAGGAGTTATGGCTCCCAATCCGGTTTCCACAGGTGATTGGGTGCGTTGGGATTTGCGCACCAAGAGTAACTCTGCTTTAGAGGTGCAGTGGATTAACCAAGCGGGACAACGCATGGGGATGGCCGAAAAGTTGCAGATACAGGGAGGTGTACAGCAACCTCTTGCGGTGAGAGCACCTATGGTTCCTGGAGTCTATTATCTGCAAATGAGATCAACGGATGGGATTCATGTTCAGAAAGTGGTCGTTCAGTAATATGTATTTCAAAGCCAAAACTTTTTATTCAATTTGGGCAATGGCCCTGTTCGTGCTTGCACTGACTGGCTGTTTCTCCGGAAAAAAATCGGAATCCGAATCGATGGTTTCGCCACCCGATATGCATACCAGTCAGATTTCTTTAGACTGGATTGGGGATTATATTGGAGTTATTCCCTGCGCGGATTGTCAGGGGATCTACTACCACCTAAGCATTTCTGAAGATGGCCTTTACCATATCAAGCGAATGTATTTAGGGGAATCCTATAAGATTTTGGTTGATCAGGGGCAGTTCAGTTGGACAGCGAGCGGGAATGCCATTCGGTTGGATGAAGGACAAGTATTTATAGTGCACGAAAATGCATTGCTGTATGCGGATCAGGACGGAAATCGAATTGGAGGAGAGTTTGCGAATCATTATCGTTTGCCAAAGGTCGATGTGGGGCCCCTAAGCGGGGATCCGCCAAGATCACTAACAGAATCGAAATGGGTAGTGGAGATACTTTTGAAACAGGGGGAGGAGAAATGGGAAACAAACCTTCCGAGCCTTGAATTTGAATCCCAAGGAAAACTGAGTGGCCGAGCGCAATGCAATAGTTATTTCAGCAACTATTCTGTGCCAGCCACTCAACGAATTGAGGTCGGTACGATTTCGAGCACGAAAATGGCTTGTCCTAAACTAGACGATGAAAGGGATTATATGGACGCATTGAATGATATGAGGTATTTTTTCATCTGGAATGATAAGCTCATGTTAATTAGCGATGAATTCTCCCCCCTTTTCCTTGCTCGATCGATATTGAAATAACTTTTGATTTGCAGAACAATTTCATATAAGCTACCTTTAATAATAGGTGGTTGTAAGCTGTTTATTATTACATTCAAAAACCAGACATTATAAAAGACAAGAAAACCAGCGAAATAATATTAACGATTGAGGGCGTGGACTTAATTGATTTGTTCGGCCATGAGAATCATAAGCTTAATCTACTTCGCAATGCTTATTCTGACATTCAAATCACCTCGAGAGGTGACAATGTCAGATTGAAGGGAAACAAGAAAGATACACAGAGTGCCAAGGCTCGGCTGGAGTTAATGGTCCGTATTTTGAAAGAGCAAGACGAGCTGCCAGAAGCTACAGTGAAAGAAATGCTGGCCGATTCGATGTCTTTTGAGAACAAACTTAGCCCTAAAAATCCGGGGAATGTTATTGTTCACGGAAGAGGAGGAAAGGCGATCAAAGCCAAAACCAAGAATCAGAAGCGATTGGTCGAGGCGACAGAAACCAATGACGTTGTCTTTGCCGTCGGCCCGGCGGGTACAGGGAAAACTTACACAGCAGTAGCTTTGGCTGTTCGAGCTCTCAAAAACCGAAGAGTTAAGAAGATCATCCTGACCCGCCCCGCAGTGGAGGCCGGGGAAAGTTTGGGGTTTCTGCCCGGAGACTTAAAAGATAAAGTGGATCCGTATTTGCGCCCCTTATACGATGCTTTAGACGACATGCTTCCAGTGGAAAAGTTAAGTTATTTTATGGCAAACCGGATCATTGAAGTGGCTCCGCTGGCTTTTATGCGCGGGCGAACACTGGATAATGCCTTTGTGATTTTGGATGAAGCTCAAAATGCGACTCTTTCTCAGATCAAAATGTTTTTAACCCGTCTTGGGCCTTCAGCAAAATACATTATAACGGGGGATTTATCACAGATTGATTTACCGTACCACGGTCATTCCGGTTTGCGTCAAGCTATAAGGATGTTAAGTCATTTGGACGAGATAGAAAAGATTGAACTCACCAACGCTGATGTAGTTCGACACCGCTTGGTTAAGCGCATCATCAGTGCGTTCGACAAGTTTGAAAGTAAACAGCGAAGAAAGAAATCGAGTAAGGAGGAAGAGTAGTCAAGAGTAAGAGTATTTTTGCCCTATGAAAATGATGGCTTGATGAAATGGTGTCTCCTTTCTCCTCCCCGACACATTCCCGATCAGATTAGCGTGGAGTTGCCCGTTTCCAAAAGCTTATATAATCGCTTACTTATCATTAAAGCCTTAGCTGCCGATTCCATTCCATTGAAATCCGGGCCCCGTCCTTCAGATTCTATTTTCTTAGAACGAGCGCTGGATCAGGTGAAAAGTGGTGCTACCACGATCAAAACTGGACCGGGCGGAACGACTTTTCGGTTTTTACTCGCTTATTTAGCCATTTCAGGCTATGAGGGAACGGTACAGGCATCCGGTAGCATGCTTCACCGACCTGTGGAGCCCCTGATTGACGCTTTAAATGCACTGGGCGCCAATATCCGGTATGTAGGGGCAAAACATGGTCCATCTATAATAATGAGTAAATCCAAACTGGTTGGAAAGAGGGTGAAGATAGATGGTAGTATCAGCTCCCAATTTATTTCCGCTCTATTAATGATCGGTCCTTACCTACCCGAAGGTCTCGAACTCCAAATCCAGAAGGCTATCGTCTCAGGTTCTTATATCCAAATGACGATCCAATTAATGCGACAATTCGGTATTCAGGTTCAGCAAAATGGCGATCGACTATTTGTTTCCCAGGGGGGCTACCGTTGGCCCTCACAAAAGCAAATTCAAGTGGAATCCGACTGGACTGGCGCATCTTACTTCTGGATGCACAGTCATGCACTAGGTATTCAGGAAATGCACTTGAAAGGACTGCATAGTAAAAGTCTTCAAGGCGATGCTCTACTTGCAGATTGGGTGAAGCAACAAGGAGGGGACTCTTTTTTCTCTGATCAGGGATGGACTTTTACCCATACTAAAGCGACTTCGCCATTTTTTGGGCATGAATTTGAAGGGCTTCGAATCCCCGATTTAGCTATGAGCCACATTTCACTGTATGCCTTTTTCGGTTATAGTATTTCCTATTCCGGGCTGACCACACTATTTCAAAAAGAAAGTAACCGCATAGATGCATTGCAGCGGGAATGGGCTAAATGGGGGGCAAGCTTGAGTTCTGATTCTGAAGGGCGTATTCACTTGGCGCCCTCTCACAAGAAAATGAATACGGAATGGCCACTTCTTTTTCACACCTACGAGGATCACCGAATCGCGATGTGTTTATCTGTTTTAGCTTCTCGGGGTGAGATTTGGATTGAGAATCCGGAAGTGGTAGAAAAATCTTTTCCAAATTTTTGGCAGGAACTGGAAAAGCTTGGATATAGAATTGAATTTAATACTTCTCCAAAATTTTAATTTCCACGCGCTGATTGAGCTTATTAGCGATCCGATTAACACTTTCTACGATCGGTTTGGTGTTTCCATAGCCTACGGGCACCACACGATCTTCTGCAATCCCTTTTGAGATCAAATAGTTACTTACTGATTCTGCTCTTTTTTGCGACAGGTTCAAAGCATACTCTTCTTTGGGTTTGAGGTTTGCATGGCCCCCGATTTCGATTTTTACATTCGGATAATAATCAAGGAAGCGATAAATTTCATCAACCACCTGCTTAGATTCTTCTGTGACATTCGTACTATCGGCATCAAAATGTAAGCTTCGAACCCGGATGGTTTGATCTTTACTTACTTTATCAATTTGTAGCTCGGGCATGATGGAAGGGGAGATGTACTCTCTTTTCGATAGCTTTTCTGTTTTGGCGACAGCTTTTGAGTCTTTGGATTCCAGCGGTTTTGCCGCCATATTTCGACTCGGATTCTCCTCATTTAAACTGTCCTCCCCGGAAGGAACCTCAGAAATTTCCTCCGGGCAGGGAACCAACCTGATATCCGTTGCTTTATCCACCAATAAATTTCCGTTGTAGGGGAATAAAACCGGTGTTTTATAAAAAGCCTCCAGAGTAATGGTCCTATAATCGGTATTGGGTTTCATCTCCACTGAGAAAGTGTTCCACTCAAAATTGGTGACGGGCGGGGATTCGTACAGAAGTTCTGATCGCCGGCAAATAGCTGTTCCGCCGTAGATTCGAAGAACTACGGGCTCGTCGTAATTTTCCGTTCTTCCTGTCATTCGACTTTGGCTAATGTAGATTTTGGACCGACAAAGTGAAATTTCCATTTCATAACACGACCCAGAGCGCATGGGAGCGGGTAAATACTGGCTAAGGCTTTCGTAGGTTTCATTGTCACGAACGACCATTCCCAGGTATGTATCTCCGTCCGCTGGCGGCTGCTGCACTTGCCAGTAGCTTAGTGAATCGGAAGCGGGATGCACATCAGTGGGAGATTCTCCAGGGAACCCGCAATCTCCCCACCCTCTCGGTGCTTGAGATTGCTTAGGAATATCTTCAAAAGACCCATTTGTAAGCGGTATAATATCCTGTCCAAATACCGATAAGTCACATGTAAGGAGAATTACTCCCATCCCGAGCAGTCTTACGAACTGGTGGAGCATAATTTCTGCATTTTTCATGATAACGTTAACCTTTCGGTAAAAAATATACGGACGAAGATAAAAATGCTTGCTATGAAAATGCATTTAGGCCGGTAATATCAAGTCCGGTAATGAGCAAATGAACGTCATGAGTACCTTCATAAGTCAGCACCGTCTCTAAATTCATCATATGCCTCATGATCGGATATTCGTTCGTGATCCCCATGCCACCATGAATTTGGCGTGCTTCACGAGCAACCTCAAGGGCCATGTGTACATTATTTCTCTTTGCCATAGAAATTTGAGCCGGACTGGCTTTTTGTTGATTTGCCAAGGCTCCGAGTCTCCATGCCATAAGTTGGGCTTTAGAAATTTCAGTGATCATCTCAGCCAATTTTTTCTGTTGCAGTTGGAATTGCCCAATCGGCTTCCCAAACTGTTCGCGTTCCTGAGAGTATCTCAAAGAGCTATCATAACAATCAAGAGCAGCTCCTATTGCGCCCCAGGCAATTCCGTAACGAGCTTTGGACAAGCAGGAGAGGGGCCCTTTCAGACCTTCCACATTGGGAAGTACATTCGATTTAGGGACTTTAACATCTTCAAATACAAGTTCGCCGGTAATTGAGGCCCGGAGAGACCATTTCCCGTGAATCTCAGGTGCAGAAAACCCATCCATATCTTTTTCTACGATAAGTCCAATAATTTTTCCGTCTTCTCTTTTAGCCCAGACTACAGCTAGATCCGCTACTGGAGAGTTTGTGATCCACATCTTTGCGCCATTTAACACATAGTGATCCCCGGCATCCTTCACGTTAGTTATCATTCCACTGGGATTGGATCCATGATCGGGTTCAGTCAAACCAAAACAACCAATCAATTCGCCAGAGGCTAGTTTAGGTAAATACTTTTGCTTTTGCTCTTCATTACCAAACCTAAAAATGGGGTACATAACAAGACTACCCTGAACTGATGCCATAGAGCGAATACCCGAATCTCCTCGTTCCAATTCCTGCATGATTACACCATAGGCCATTTCATCCATTCCGCCACCACCATACTTGGCAGGGATAGAAGGTCCGTAGGCTCCAATTTCGGCCAAGCCTTTGTATAAGTGTTTGGGGCATTCGGCACGTTCAGCATAATCCTCAATAATAGGCGAGACTTCAGACTTTACCCAATCTCTTACGGATTGTCGGGCTAGCAGATGATCTTCTCCGAGGAGTTCGTCTATATTGAAGTAATCGTGGTGCTGGTATTTATCTTGTGATTTCGACATATTTTTATGGATATTTGTTATATTGTTCAAGTCTTATAAGGGCCAAAATTAATAAAAGTTTCATCAATGGTGAGCCGAATTGGATTAGAAGGTATGGAGTTTTATGCTGCTATTGGATACTATTCTCAGGAGCGGCTAGCTCGGGGCAGGTTCACTATAGATGTTCAAATAGAAGCAGATACAACGGCTGCAGCAAAGACAGATGATTTGTCTGCCACTATAAACTATGAACGTGTTTATGATTTATGTGCCGCTCATATGGAAGGTGAATATGACTTAATTGAGACAGTTGCTCACGAAATAGGGGTTTCGATTAAATCCAGGTGGCCAGAGATTAAAGAGGTTTGGATTCGCGTTTCAAAATGGAATCCTCCGCTGGCAGGTCCGATTTCCCGCACATTTGCAGAAATAAAAATAGATTAACTATGAAACAGACAATATTATTCGTTTTCATTCTTCTCGTTACTTTTGGATGCGATCCAAAGACCATTACTGACGCTTTGGGAAGTGGGGGTGGTTCAGTGACTGAACAAGAAGTCGCTCGAGGTTTGAAAGAGGCATTGACCCAGGGTGTCGTCAATGGGGCCGCTGAACTTGCCCAGGAGAATGGATATCTTTCAAGCCCATACAAAATACTTTTACCAGAAGAAGCAGCCAAAATTGTAGACAAGCTCAAAGTGGTGCCTGGATTTAGAAATGTTGAAAATGAGCTAGTTCTTCGTATGAATCGGGCAGCAGAAAAAGCCGCCACTTCCGCGCGGCCGATTTTTACAAGTGCGATTCGGAAAATGACGATTAAGGATGCCTGGAATATTCTCCGCGGGGAGGATAATGCGGCTACAACGTATCTAGAGAGAACCACATATTCTCCACTTTACAACTCCTTTCAGCCCGAAATCCTTCAGGCACTGAATGAAGTCAATGCCGTGGATTATTGGGAGCGCGCTGTCAATAAGTACAATAGCCTTCCTTTCGTGACGGAAATGAATCCTCGTTTAGATGATTATGTAACTGAAAAAGCTCTCATAGGTCTTTTTTCTAAAATCGAGATCGAGGAAGCAAAAATACGCAAAGAGCCTGTAGCTCGCACATCAGATTTGTTAAAACGGGTATTTTCCCAGCAAGACTAGAGTCACAACCGCTCGATAGGGAATGACACTGAGCGCTAGGAAGGATCTAAGTAGTTCGGCTCCGCCCATCAAGGCGCCTTCGCTATGTAACCTTATATTGCCGAAGACATGGGCAAAGGTTATAGTCTTAGTCTACAGCGATTTTATGGTGGGGATATTTATACACAAAGCCTCTTTATTCTTAATAATCAGCTCAAGTTGGAAAGAAGGATTCACCTCAGTGGGGAACTAGGGTTGGATTTCAACTCTCAGTCAGTCTGATCTGTAACCCTATACTTTCATTTTTTTGAAGTGTCCATTCGGTTGGTTAGTTTTTGGACGACTTTAAATTCGCTGAGGAATGTTCGGGCTACCACTCGGAAAATAGTATAAGTAGGAATAGCTAACACCATTCCCAAAACTGCGCCCAATCCAATTAAAACGCCGACCTGGGCAGCTAATAATACCACGATGAAAATTTCGAGAGGGTGGGCCATGACTCGGTTGGAGAAAATAAAAGGTTGTAAAATGAGATTATCCAACAACTGCATCAACGCAAAACTTATGGACACCTTGATGAGTAGCGGCAGCATCATATCGTAAAAAGGCAGCTCGCTATTGGTAACTAGAGTAATAGCTAACGCAAAACCAGCGCCCAGAGCAGGTCCCAAGTATGGGATTAAATTAAAAAGAGCAGCAATAATCCCAATCAAGAATGCATTTTTCAGTCCAATGATGCTGAGTGCTATGGTTATGAACAGGGTGATGACTGTCATCTGAAGGAGTACACCCTGAAAGTATCTCTGCAATAAATACACGGTATCTTCTAGAGTATTTCTTACTCCTTCTTCATATTCATTTGGTACAAGTGTGATCACGAACTGGACAAACATGCCTCGTTCCTGTAGAAAGAAAAAGGAAATGAATAAGACCGAAAAAATGCCAATAAGTATTTCCGAAGCCCATCCAAATATTTGAGTAAAAACGCTTCCAATTTGGTTAGGAACGAACCAAGTATTAAAAATATTAATTACCATGTCGTAGGAAAAATCCTCTTCCAGCTCAATCCCTAAGTTCGTCAGGAACACCTTGAGTCGCTCCAGTGGCTCCTCCAAAGCAGATGCCATGGCAGCATAATCAAAACTGGCTAAGCGAACAGCCTGATCGATAAGGACTGGAGCCAATAATGAAACCAATAAGATTACAGATCCTAAAAAAATAAGAAGGGTTAGAATAGCGGAAAGAGGCGGTCCCCAGTTAAACCTTTTCAATTTTAACCGATGTAGAAAAACCTTCATTAGGGGTTGCCCGATTAAAGAAAGTATAAAGGCTAGAAAGAGATATAAAATAATGCTAAAGAAGAAATACAGGCAAAACGCAAATATGACCAATGAAAATAATAAAAAGAGATATCTTCTATTTCTGAACATGCATCAAAAGTAGAAGTTCTAAGTAGATTATGCAAGATATTTAAGCCCACTAACTATTAGTCATAATATTTCCATGTGTAAAATCAAGTTTAAAGCACTCTAGGCATTCAGATACTTTCCACTACATTTGTGTAAACATTTTGACACGATTAATGAAGCTGTCCATAATTGTCCCTATCTACAATGAATCCAAGACCCTGCAGGTGCTTTACGAGCGAATGATGTCTGTCCTGTCTAAAATGGCTTCCGACTTTGAAATCATTTTAGTAAATGACGGCAGTTCTGACGACTCTTTGGAACTCATTTGCCAACTGGCCAAAAAAAACGATAAGTTGAAGTGGGTTAATTTCAGCCGAAATTTTGGTCACCAGGCCGCTATTTCTGCAGGCATAGCGCACGCTACAGGTGATGCTTTAGTGACGATGGATGGAGATTTGCAGGATCCTCCGGAACTCATTCCTTCTTTGGTTGAAGAATGGGAAGCCGGATATGAGGTCATTTATGCACGCAGAAGCCGCCGTAAAGGAGATTTCTGGGGTAAAAAAATAGCTGCCTTTCTTTTTTATCGGATTTTAAAGATAATTACACCCGTTCCTATTCCTGAAGATGTTGGGGATTTTAGGTTGATAGATAAAAAAGTATCACATGAGCTTCTCAGTATGCCTGAGCCGCAGCGATTTTTAAGGGGGCAAATAGCCTGGATGGGCTTTTCTTCTTCATTTGTGGAGTTTGAAAGAGAGGAGCGTTTCGCAGGAGAGTCAAAATATACCTTACGAAAGTTAATTCAATTGGCATTGAATGGAATTTGGGGGTTTTCTAAATTTCCAATTACGATGCTCTGGGTTTTCACACTTTCCTTATTTATAATGACAGTAGGTCTTTTTATTTATGGATGTTTGAAGGAGTTTGACTCTCAGATTTCCATGATCCTTCCTTTGCTTTTTTTCGTTCTGACTTGTAATTCAGGCGTTATGGCACTTTTGGGAGAGTATTTATACAGAGTATTTGATGCCAGCCGCAATCGACCGGCCTATATTGTGAAGGATACAAATTTATGATCAAAATTATTTTAT